>Ga0222647_1000166_pt1 | contig 35744 bp, 26 predicted proteins | sample AntAcemetagen333_FD_179864 | JGI IMG/M metagenome (GOLD analysis project Ga0222647, IMG submission 179864) | Saline water microbial communities from Ace Lake, Antarctica - #333 | ecosystem: Environmental > Aquatic > Non-marine Saline and Alkaline > Saline | place: Antarctica: Ace Lake...
TCGGTCGGTCTGATTCGTAATTCGGACACGACTACAACCGCCGAAAATCAACAAATAGGGCAAACGAACGAACAAAATTCAAATACCGAGGTTGTTGATTTTAAATTAAATAATGAAGAAACAACGGTTGAAAAAGATAACCTTACGCCAAGAAATGATGAGGACAAATCAAACTCTGGTAATCAACGGATTACCTACGAGGGCAAAAACGTTATCTTAACAAGGCACGCAAAATGCCGCATGGGTTGCCGTGAAATATCGAAAGCAGAAGTCCAAGAAGTCATTGATGAAGGCAAAGAAAATAAACGAAAATCGAATCCAAATGACCCTCGATGCCCAACAATTGCGTTGGAAGATTGGACGGAAGATGGGCAACTCGTTCGTATTATCGTCGCAGATTGTGATGATGTGGCAAAACTGGTCACGGTGATTGATTTGAAAAATGACTATAATTGTGTTTGTGAATAAAAGTACCAAAGTACCACCACTCTCCAGAGTGGTGTAAAAAAACTAATTAAACACCACTCTGGAGAGTGGTGGTACTTTTTCGTTTATCAGATAAATGAGTGGAAATAGCGATAAAATTGAAAAATGTCCTTATTTTTTTCATATTTCGCAGATTATTTTTTTTGATATAAAAATTCGGCGTTTGAGAACTTCAATCGCCATAGACTTATAAAAACATGGATAAATTAACTCAGGCTTTAATGAGGCTTTCGGGCGTAGATGAACGTAGTGCTGGTTTTTTGGTGAATGCTTTAACAAAAAACAATTTGCCAGGTTTTGATTATTTAGAATTCAAACAATCATTGGCGGCTTTAGAAGCCTTGAACATGGACGAACACGCAGCCTTTCAGGCGGCTTTTGCGACGGCTTCAACAATGGGATTGACGAAGGATAAATTGTTAGAAACGGCTAATTATTATAAAAAAATATTAGCCAATGAGCAGGGCAAATTTGAACAGGCATTGCAGCAGCAAACCAAAATTCAGATTGCAGGAAAACAAACAGAAATTACCAATACCAAAACGGTAATCGACCAAAAAAAAGCTCAAATCGACCGTTTGCATTTGGAAATTGCGAAGCACGAGGAGAAAATGGTGGCGGCTCAAGATGAAATTGAGGCTTCAAAACACAAAATCTTTAGTGCGAAAGAAAACTTTGAAAGCACTTACATTGCTATCGAAAGCGAATTAAACAGCGATATTAATAAGATTACGACTATCTTATAAGTGGTATTGCATGGTTGCATTGTTACATGGTTACGTGGTTACGTGGTATGCGTTTAAATGATGAAACAATCGAATAGTGAAACCATAAAATTAATAAAATATGCCTAATAAATCTTTTTGGAAACGACCTGAAGGCGTGACAGGTGCTATTGTTATGGCAGGTTTAGCGGCAGGTTTGGCTTTTATTATAGCTACTTTTGGGTCAGCGATTCTTGCAGCATTAGCGAATACTGTCGTGTTAGGTGTCACGATTACTGCGTTGGCAGCTTTGCTATATATGGTTATCGACCCTAAGATGCGGAACTTGATTTGGTACAGCTACAAAGGTGTGATGCGCCGGATTACGGGTATGTTTGTGCAGATTGACCCGATTGGTGTTTTGAAAGCTTATATTGATGATTTGCGAAAAAATCATCGAAATATGAGTAAACAAATCGGTGCATTGCGTGGGCAAATGCGTCGATTGGGCAAAACCATGTCGGAGAATAAAAAGAGCATTGAGCAAAGTACAAGAATGGCTCAAAAGGCAAAAGTCAATAATCAACAGTCACAACTTGCATTAGAATTACGTCGAATTGGGCGTTTGAAAGAGTCGAACGCAAAGTTGGAAGTATTGCATAAAAAGATGGAAGTCATGTATCGTGTATTGAGAAAAATGTACGATAATTCTGAAATTCTTTTGGAAGATTTGAAAGATCAAGTCAGTATCAAAGAAGCCGAACGCAAGGCAATTCACGCTTCTCATTCCGCTATTCAATCGGCTATGAGCATCATTTCTGGAAATAAAGACCAGCGGTATATGTTCGATGAAGCGATGGAAGCACTTGCGGAAGATGTGGCGATGAAAGTCGGTGAAATGGAGCGTTTTATGGATTTATCTACTAACTTTATGGATTCAATTGATATGCAAAAAGGCGTGTCTGAAGATGAAGGTTTGAAGATGTTAGAAGAGTGGGAACGTAAAAGTGACGGCCTTTTATTATTGGATAAACCAGACAAAAACGAAACACTTGATTTGAATCAAAAGCCTCGTCAAAAGACAAAGAAACAAGTCAAATTAAAAGACGATAACGCTTATAATGACTTCTTTGATTTTTAGCTTAGACTTTAGACGTTAGATATTAGACGTGAAGTTTCGATTATGTAGCATATTTGATAAAAATGGGGTAAACTTTTTTTATTAAAACTAAGAAAATCGAAACCGCACGAATAGAAATCTAACGTCCAATATCTAACATCTGAAGTCTAAAATACAATCCCAAAACAAAAACTTGCCTTTCCTGTTTATCAATCATTTTGCTAATTAATTGCTAAATTCAAAATATTATCCTTATTTCGCATTGTCTTTTTGAATTAGCAATTCAAAATATTCAAAAATTAGTATTTCGGAAAAAATTTATAATCAGTTAATAGACTGTTGAAATTGTTCAATTGTTGGATCGCTATTTCAAGCAAAATATCATTTGAAATAACAGTCAAACAGCTGAACAATCAGACAATCAACTAATTTATTTACGCAACATGAAAAAAGCAGGAATTGACGATATGGCATTGTACGTGCCGAAGATTTATTTTGACATTAAAGACTTGGCGGAAGCTCGTGAAATCGAATATGCAAAATTGAATAAGGGTTTGGGACTGAGTAAAATGGCAATCATTGACGCTCACGAAGATACCGCAACTATGGCGGCAAATGCTATCCTCGAATTGATTGATAAAAACAACTTGAACCCGAACGATATCGGGCGGCTTTACATGGGAACGGAGTCCGCACTTGATGGTGCAAAACCTACGGCAACCTATGCTTTAGAAATGTTGCGTCAGAAATATGCACCAAAATATGGTGAAGATTGCTTTTTGCATTGCGATGTAATTGATATGACTTTCGCATGTATCGGCGCGGTCGATGCCTTGCAAAATACGTTGGATTGGGTCAATGGTGATGAGAATCGTATCGGAATCGTGGTGAGTTCCGATAATGCAAAATATGAGTTGAATTCTACGGGCGAATATACGCAGGGTGCGGGCGCGATTGCGATGTTGGTCAAACAAAACCCTCGTTTGATTGCTTTGAGTAATAGTTGGGGCGTCGCTACAAGAGGCGTTCACGATTTTTATAAGCCTTTACGCAGAGTATCTAAGGCAGATATTATTAATGAAGTTTTGGAATTAGTCGGTACGAAAAATGGCAGCGTTCAAAAATATTTGGATATTTTGCACGAAACCCTTGATGTAAATGGCATTTTAGATGCGAATGAAAAAACATTGACGATTCATAAAGATACGCCAGTTTTTGATGGTCAATATTCTAACGATTGTTACCAAAGTCGCATCACGGAAGCGTTTGAACATTTCAAATCAGAAGTACAAAGCAACGAAAAAGAGTCGTTTATTAATACTTGGGAACGTTTGATTTTTCATTTGCCCTACGCTTTTCATGGTCAAAGAATGTTTGCCGAAGTTTATACCAAAGAGTTAAATCGTATCGGAGAATTGACGGCGATTCTTGATAATAACGGCATCGAAACGCCAAATCAAACGGATTTTGAAACAGAAAAGTTATACGAAAAAGCGGTTGCTTATTTGTATAAATCAATTTCAAAAACACCTGAATATAAAGCTTTTGTTAAACAAAAAATTGCAAAAGGACAGGGCGTTTCGGGTGAAATTGGCAATATGTACGCTGGTTCGGTTTTCTTGTCTTTACTCGGAACTTTGGAAGGTGATTATTTAGATAATAGCGAAATCGCAGGAACGAAATTCGGCTTTTTTGCTTACGGAAGCGGGTCGAAATCGAAGGTTTTTGAAGGCGAAATCATGCCGACTTGGAAAGCCGTCGCAGCGAAATTAAATATTACTGAAAAAATAAATAACCGTCAAGCCGTTGATTATGCTACGTATGTCAATTTGCACACGGGTAATTCGGAAACTTCTTTTGGCAAACAACAGCAAGAATTTGTCCTTGCGGATATTGGAACGGAAGGTATGACGGAAGGTGCGAGATACTATAAATGGATGGATTAGTCTTTTAAGTAAAAAATATGGCATCTTTCAAGACCACTAAAAAGTGGTTTCCAACTAATAAAAAAGGCAAAGGTGTGAAGTTGTAATAATTGAAGCTACAGTCCAAAATACGACAGCTCTATAGTGAAAAACACCTTGTTTTAGTGTTCAAAATCATTTGAAACAAATAATATTTGGTGATTGAAAAGTATTCTTTTTTCCCCCGATATGAAATCGGGATTAACAACTTAATGAAAAGAAGCAATCCACAAGGTTTCCCCGAGATTTCGGGGTAAACGGGGATAAGCAATCAAAGCTTAATCGATTTTTTAACGGTCGAAAGTATTGAAAAAACTAAACAGCCTGAAACTCGCTGCACTCAAATACCAGTCTGTTCTTAACGCTTTTTAAATACTTTCAACCTAAAATCAAAAATGCCAGCCCAGAACACCAATCGAGAATTACAATCGTATTTTGGCGCGTTTGCCCTTAGTCAATTACTGATTACGAAGCGTCTGAAACATAGCTCCAGCCTTAATCAAACACTCTTCATATTCACTTTCTGCATCAGAATCATAAACGATTGCACCACCAACTTGTACCGAAATATATTGATTAATTGCATTATATAAAATGCTGCGAATCACGACATTAAAGTCAAAATCACCGTCAGGCGTAATGTAGCCGATTGCCCCAGAATACAGCCCTCGTTTCGTGACTTCGTATGCTTCAATGAGTTTCATACTCATCACTTTTGGCGCACCTGTCATCGAACCCATCGGGAAAGCGTTTTTAATTGCATCGATGAAATGGGTACCTTTCGGCAAAGTGCCGACGACGGTAGAAATCATTTGATGGACTTGCTCGAAGGTATAAATCCCAAAAAGTTCCTCGACATTGACGGAGCCTATTTCGCAAGTTTTCGCCAAATCATTGCGAACCAAATCGACAATCATTACATTTTCTGCACGATTTTTTTCATCTCTGAAAAGTTCGTTTCGGAGTTGTTCGTCTTCCTCTGCCGTTTTTCCACGTTTTGAAGTGCCTTTTATCGGTTGTGTGATGAGTTTTTGCTTGTCTTTTTTCAAAAATCGTTCCGGCGAACTACTCAAAATATATTTATCGTTCAACTTATAATAAGCCGAAAAAGGCGCTTTATTTTTTTTATTTAAGATATTAAAAATCGTCAAAGGGTGAATTTTAGCATTTTCTGCATAAAATTCTTGACAGAAATTCATTTCGTAAATATCGCCTTCGATGATGTGATTTTTTATTTTATTAATAATCTCTAAATATTCTATTTTAGAAATTCGGGGTGATAATTCGATATTGGAAATTGGATATTTATCAGTAATAAACGTATTTTGAACCGCTTGAAAAATAGAATACGGATTAAAAATCGTCCGAATAATTACGGTATTTTTATCAAATTGAATAACCGTTTTAGGTTGAAAAAAATGAAGGTTTGGCAAGTCGATATTATCCGTATTATTGGAATCTAATTTTTCAACTTCATTTTTTAAATCGTAAGTTAAAAAACCGAATAACCAATCTTTTTTGGATTCATAAAAGGTTTTTAATTGTTCAAAACTATTAGAAACCGTAATCAATTCATCTTGTGAACCAATTGCCATCAAACATTCCTGCGAATTATACGGATAATTTGCGTAACCATTATTATCCAAAAAACAAACTACATTTTCAGCATCTGCCCACAGCAAAACTCGCTGTTTAAACGATTCAAAATCGTAAATTTTAAACGTTTCCGTCTTGAGGGTTGAAGTTTTTGTTTCGAAATCAATCATAAATATAGCATCACTTTTTAAAGCGATTTTTAATTTCTTTTTAAATAAAAATGCCACTTTGTTTTACGAAAGTGGCATTTTATTAACAAAGTAAATTGTATAAGGTTGGTTATGAATCCCTAAAAAATATCACTTAAAACTGTTGATATTTTGGAGTAATTTACCAACTTTTTACTTATTTCTCAAAATCAATTCTTTACGTTGAGGCCCTCTTGAAACGATAGTAATTGGCGTTTCCAACATTTCTTCTAAGGTTTCCAAATAGCTTTTCGCTGTTTCTGGTAACTCATCATAATCGTCAATACCTTCCAACGATTGTTCCCAACCTTTATAATTCGTATAAACTGGTTCGATACCATCTGAACACAAATCATAAGGCGGCAAATCTGTTAATTCGCCATCTATCTTATAATGTGTCGCTGCCGAAATTTCCTCAAAATTATTTAAAATATCAATTTTCGTGATGCACAATTGCGTTACACCATTAATCATAATCATATATTTTAATTGCGGAATATCAATCCAACCACAACGACGAGGACGACCAGTTGTCGCTCCAAATTCGCCACCTTCTTGACGTAAGAACTCACCAACTTCACCATGTAATTCCGTTGGAAAAGGTCCTGAACCTACTCTTGTACAATATGCTTTTGTGATACCGATAACTTCGCCAATCAGTTGCGGTGCAACGCCTAAACCATTACAAACACCAGCCGCAATCGTATTAGAAGAGGTCACAAAAGGATACGTTCCAAAATCAATATCTAACATAGAACCTTGCGCACCTTCCGCCAAAACTTTTTTGCCTTCTTTCAATGCTTTATTGATGTAAATTTCGCCATCAATCAAGTTCATTTCACGCAATTGTTGAATACTTTTCAGCCATTTTGCTTCTTCGGCTTCCATATCAAACTCGACTTCCGGATAAATTTTCAACAACGTCAAATGCTTGTTACGCAATTCTTGATATTTCTGCTCGAAATTCGGGCTGATAATATCGCCAACTCGCAAGCCATTACGTCCCGTTTTATCCATGTAAGTCGGCCCGATACCACGAAGCGTAGAACCGATTTTCGCCTTACCTTTTGCTGCTTCCGAAGCTGCATCCAAAAGTCGGTGCGTTGGCATAATCAAATGTGCTTTTTTGGCAACCAACAAACGGTCATGATAATCAACACCTGCCTCAATCAGCATGTCAATTTCTTTACGCAACGTTATCGGGTCAATCACAACGCCATTACCAATAACATTCATTAAATCTTCCCGAAAAATTCCCGAAGGAACGGTATGCAGTACGTATTTTTTGCCATCGAACTTTAAAGTGTGACCAGCATTGGGTCCACCTTGAAAACGAGCTACAATGTCATAATTGTTCGCTAAATAATCTACGATTTTGCCTTTGCCTTCATCGCCCCATTGCAATCCCAGAATTACATCAACTGTCATTAAAATATATTTTTAAATAAATAAAGTCGATTTACCGAGCAAAGGTAAAGAACGGTTTATACATGGCAAATGTATTTCAAGTTTTTTAAGTTTTTAATTTCTGTCGGCTTATTTCTAAGATTTTATAGCTTTAAAGGCTTTATTTATTTTTTAATAACTTAAAAATCTATTTTTTATGAAGAATGTCTTTTTACTCTTTTTAGTTTTATTATTCGTAGGCAGCTGTGCATCAAAATTATTATCTTATTCAACCTGAAGCGATCCCGTCCGATAGACAAGGAGAAATCAACGGTATTAATTACGAATATAGTAAAAACGTTTTATCAAAAATAGGGTTGTTGCGTTTTCCGCAAATGGTAAGTTTAGAGAAGATTTTTCAATGCATAATATTCGAAATGAGAAGGTCGCTCCCGAGGAAACATTAAGCGGATTAGTCGCTTTTCGGGATAATGCTTCGGGAACTTTAGTCTTTATTTCGGATTAACAGCAGTATGATGAAAATCCGAATAAATAAGAATTGTCACTTTTAAGTAAAAACAAAATTTATTAGCTTTTAAGAATTATTCACCCTTTACAAATTCCCTATTTGAAACAAAGTGTATTTTTGGGATTAAAACCCAAAATAAATTAGTTGACTCAAATTAGATATATTAAATAAAAAGAGCAAATCCTTTAAAACGATTTGCTCTTTTTATTTAATATATCCCTAATCACTTATTGTGTATCATCTGTTGTAGAAATACTTTTAGATTCATTAATCAAAATATTATAGTCAGAATTGCACGATAACCAAGCATTTTGAATCATAACTAAACTCACTACACTTGTATAATCTAAACAGCTCGCTTCAATATCATTATCTCCAAAAATTAGATATTCCGTTATCATTTCCATCCAGTTTTTTCTTGTGATAGCAATGATTCTAAAGCCTTCTACTCCTTTTTTTTCTATAAAATAATTATGAATAAATTTTCTACTATTAATCTTCGTAGTTTTTAATTCATAATAATTGTATAAACAGATTTTATTATCAATTTGTCTTTCGACAAATGCTTCTTTGAAATTAGTCGAATTGGTCAATCTTGGAACTAACTTACGAATATATGTAAACCATTGATATTCAATTGATTCTATTGTCTTATTATATTTTTCATACCTAAAACCATATTCACTGATGATTCTATCTTCCGGATGAAAAATAAATTTTTCACCATTTTTATAAAAAATTAGAGTTTGCTCATTATAGACAGGATTTTGAAAATAAATTTCTCCATATACGGTATCATTATGATTTGCCATTACGATATAACCCACATAAATTGAGGCATCATTCTGTTTTTCGATTGTTTCTTTACGCTGAGCAAATACCGAAAATGTTAATAAACAGCAGAGTAATATTATTATTGATTGGTAGAATAGTTTCATTGTTAATAGTTTACACACCTTGAATAGTTTATTTATACTTATTCAAAAGCCAAGAAGTAAGCCATTATTTTTTTACGATTTTAAGAGAAGTAAATAACCTACTACAACAAATCAAAAGTTTTTGATAGTTACAAGATTGGCAATTGGACAGGCGACTTAAATTCGCCTGTCCAATACTCAAGTCCAAAATTAGAAAATACTCAAAAAAAATTATCAAGTACTTTTGAGCAATTGCACTATGACTTTGATTAGGAATTGCGAAAAATTGTTAATCAAATTATTGCAATATATTGAGGCTACCCTTCTAACGTTGGAAGATTGGTATCGCCCAAGCATGATAAAAATGCAGGTCATGCAGAAAAGCAGTCTATCACAGTTCACCCCGGCTTTTTCAAGGATTTTCAAGGTGGAATTTTTACAATTTTAGAAAAATAGCCTACGTTGAAAAAACTAAATTTTTACCTCCACTAAATTCTCCCTAAAGTCCTAAAAAAGGTCGAATACTTTTGAAGTATTCGACCTTTTTATTTCATAATTTCCTATTTTCTAACCTTCTGTAACAGTATTATCGGTTACAACGCCATTAATTTTCTGTAATGACTTTTTCTTCATACAGCGTTGAATAAAGCGTATTTAACATATCAATTAGTTCAGGTTGTGGGAAGCAATCCCATTTATCTTCACGCACGTTAACGTGTGTCCAAATACCAGGTAAACCGTTCAAAGCGTCAAATTTCAAATCAAAATAGTCTCGATTATAAACTTTATTTTCTATTGGAATATCATACTTTCTAATTAGCTCTAAAATAAGTAACCGCAATGATTCTATTTGTTTTTCTGTATATTTTTGAAAGTATTTTTTGCCACGCCATGGCTTATCCAGCGTACAAATTTCTTCATCAGGAACATAAATTTTCCCACTTGCTGTTTCAAAGTAAAATCGACCACTATCTTCCCGATTTAATGCACCATAATTACAAATCTCAATAGCGATAGATTTTGCATTTAATCGAGCATTATTAAAAACAGCATATCGAGGACGATTTAATCCCAAATGATGCGACCAATATTTAGGATTAAAAGGACAATAAATTGCACCGTCAAAATCCTTAATACCAGTAGTTTTTCTGCCGATTAGAAATGCAGTACCCACCCTAAGCGGGTTTCCACCCCTTGTTTTATCTCTTTCCCAACCATCAATTACATAATCGGGACGAGCACCACCAGCCGTATGATGTAGATATATCGTATCTTTCGTAACGATTTCTTTATAATACTCCTCATCTTTTAACGGATAATTCGTTATATCCACTTCCAAATTAAACTCATACGTTTTAATAGGTTTATTTCGCAATGATTCCCACGTCATATTACCGACAACGCCATCAGCTGTTAGACCTTTTGACGCTTGGAAATCTTTAACCGACCTTTCCGTACCTCTTCCGAATATACCATCAGGTGTACCAGTATCGAATCCCTGAGCATTTAGCAATTCTTGCAATTCTACGACTTGTGAGCCTCTACTCCCTTTTTTTAATAATGCCATCGTTAATTATTATTTGATTGAGTTCAATGATTTATAGCAATACCCAAATTAAGTGTTTTTAATCGATGTATCAATTTTTTTGGGAAAAATAATTATTGAGAGGAAACTTTATCGTCTTTTGCAATATACTAAAAACGACAAAAGGTGTCTGAAATTAATCAGACACCTTTTGGTTAATAATAAAAGTACTTAATAGCTTATACTAACTGTACGTTAATTGCGTTTGGTCCTTTTTTCCCTTCTGTAACGTCGAATGTAACTTCATCATTCTCACGAATATCATCTAACAAACCTGTTACATGAACAAAAATATCGCTTCCTTTTTCTGGTGTGATAAAACCAAAACCTTTTGTTTCATTGAAAAACTTTACTGTTCCCTTAGCCATGATAATAAATTGATAATTCAATTGCAACTAATTTGTTTTTAATAAACTCTAAATTGAAATTAACTGGTAAGCAACTTTGATTTATCCATGATATTGAAAAGGAATGCTACTACATAATGGAAGAAGATTCTTAATAATAACGGTAATAATAACTTTGCTGAATTTTAATTTCCCTTTAAAGAAACTAATGCTTTAAATTAGCTGGCATTAATACTTTAAAAAATAAATGTCCTTACAAAGATAAGTAATTTATCAATATACTCTTTAAAAATTTTAAAAATTATTTAGATTTGCCACCGTTGATTTCAGAATTTAGGGTTTCCATAATGATTTTAATGATACCTTGCAGCTAAATTGAAAAAACTAAAGCAATTATATCAAATGAATTATTTATCACTCGAAAATATATCGAAATCTTACGGTGAAAAAATCCTTTTTGACAATATTTCACTTTCTATTAATAAAGGACAAAAAGTCGCTTTTGTCGCTCGAAATGGTTCGGGAAAATCTACGCTTTTGCGAATTGTCGCAGGAATGGAACGCCCAGAAGGCGAGCAAGGTAAAGTTTTGGTTTCCAAAGAAGTACGAGTTCGTTTTCTTGACCAAGATCCACATTTTGAAGATAACACAACCGTCATCGAAGCAATTTTGGATAATGCCGAAAATCCAATGGTTCAAGCAGTCAATAATTACGAAATAGCCTTGTTAGAGCCAGAGAATGAAGAGAAAATGAAGAAAGCCATCGAGCAGATGGAACGATATAATGCTTGGGATTTTGAATCCCGAATTAAAGAAATTTTATTCAAATTAAAAGTCGATGATTTATCACAAGAACTCGGTACAATGTCTGGTGGACAACAAAAACGGGTCGCTTTGGCAAAATTGATTATTGACGAACCTGAATTTATTATTCTCGATGAGCCAACGAATCACTTAGATTTGGAAATGGTCGAATGGTTAGAAAGTTACTTATCTGGTCAAAATTTGACGCTTTTTATGGTGACGCATGATCGTTATTTTTTGGATCGTGTTTGTAATACGATTATCGAATTAGACAAAGGTGAAATTTTTAAATATAAAGGAAATTATACCGACTTTTTGGAACAAAAAGCAACTCGTCAAGAGGTCGAAATCCGAACCGTCGATAAGGCAAAACGCATGATGTCAGACGAGTTGGAGTGGGTTCGCAGAATGCCAAAAGCTCGAACAACGAAGTCAAAATCTCGCTTAGACGCTTTTGATGATTTAAAGGAAAAAGCATCAAAAAAAGTCGTTGATAAGAGTTTTCAATTTAATATTAAACAAACTCGACTCGGTAAAACGATTCTTGAATTATACAATGTCAATAAAGCGTATGACGATAAAGTTTTGATAAAAAACTTTTCCTATAAATTTCAAAAAGGTGAACGGATTGGTATCGTCGGAAGTAACGGTTCTGGAAAATCAACTTTTTTGAAATTAATTACAGACGAAATTCTCCCCGACAGCGGCAAAATTAAAACAGGAATTACTGTTCAATTCGGACATTATAAACAAGATGGTTTGGTGTTTAAAGAAGGACAATTGGTCTTGGATATTATTCAAGATATTGCACTTTATATCGAACTTGGTGATGGCTCAAAAATGTACGCCGAACAGTTTTTGGAACGTTTTCTTTTTCCAAAACCGCAGCACCGAATGTTAGTTTCTAAATTGAGCGGTGGCGAACGTCGGCGACTGTATTTATTGACGGTTTTATTGAAAAATCCCAATGTTTTGATTCTCGATGAGCCAACAAATGATTTGGATATTTTGACTTTAAATGTCTTAGAACAGTTTTTATTGGAGTTTGAAGGTTGCTTGATTATCGTTTCGCATGATAGATATTTCTTGGACAAATTGGTCGATCACCTTTTTATTTTTGAGGGCGAGGGCAAAATTCGAGATTTTAACGGTGCTTATTCCCGTTACCGAGTTGATTTGAAAGAGCGAGAACAGGAAGAACGGCGATTGGAAAAAGCAGAAAAAATTATTGCAAAACAGGAAGAAAAAGAAAAAGAAAAGAAAAAATTATCCTATTCTGAGCAAAATGAATTTAAACAACTCGAAAAGGAAATTATGAAATTATCGACCCGAAAAGAAGAAATCACTGCATTATTTAGTGACGTAAACCTTGACGGTGACACAATTACAGCTTTATCTAAAGAAATTAAAGAAATCGAAGATTCGTTGGAAATAAAAGAAGAACGATGGATGGATTTAGCGGAATGGGCTTAACGTTTTTTTGTATTGGCGTGCCGATGTGTTGACGTTTGCAATAACCTCAACACAACACGTCAACATAAACTAACGTTGATTTTTTGTTTTATTACGATATTTATCAAAAAACTTTAATTGTTATTTATTTTTTTCGTTCTGATGTAAAAGCCTATGGAGTTTTCAAAATCCCATAGGTTTTTTATTAATATGAAAACTTTACGGATGGACTTATCAATCAGTAATTTTCAACAATATTTGCGGGAAAAATGTGGCGTTTCGGAAACTGATAAGGTTTTGGTGGCGGTGAGTGGCGGCGTGGATTCTGCGGTTTTATGTTTTTTATTAAAAAAAATTGGGCAGCCGTTTGCTATTGCTCATTGTAATTTTCAATTGCGTAGCGATGCGTCTGATGGTGATGAGGTATTTGTCCGAAAAATGGCGGAAACATTGAAAGTACCCTTTTTTGTAGTCCGTTTTGAAACCTATAAATTAGCGATTCAACGCAAAAAATCGGTTCAAGTGACTGCCCGAGATTTACGATATGAATGGTTAGAAAACATTAGAAAAACAGAAAATTTCATACCGTTAGCAACGGCTCATCATCTAAATGATTCCGTGGAAACAGTTCTGTTTAATTTAACGAAAGGCTGTGGTATTGAAGGGTTGCACGGAATTTTACCGATTTTTGGTAATATCATTCGACCTTTATTATTTATTACAAAAGTAGAGATTAGAAATTTTGCGCAAACGCATCAAATCATTTTCAGAACCGATGATTCTAACGAAAGTGATAAATATACCCGAAATTTTATTCGACATCAAGTAGTACCGAATTTACGAACTATTAATCCGAATTTAGAACAGACTTTTTTAGGCAATATTGAGCGATTTCGAGAAGTAGAAAGTTTATATTTTCAAGCTATTAAAAATATAAAAAAAGAGGTTTGTATTTTTAAAAATAACGAGTTACATATTGATATTCAAGCGATTAGCAAAAATGAAGCGGCAAAAAGTATTTTATATGAAATTTTAAAACCTTACGATTTTTCAAGTGCCATCATTCCTCAAATATTACAATCAAAAGATACGTTTGCAGGAAAACAGTTTTATTCCAAAACACATTTAGCGGTGTTGGATAGAACGGCTTTAATCGTTGCCGAAATTAAGGATTATTCAACGCAATCTTTTGAAATTAATACCATAGACGAAATGGTTATTTTGGATAATTTGACGGTATCTTTTAAACTTGAAAAGTCGTTTATTAACGATTTTCCCAAAAGTAAAAATGTTTGTTTTGTCAATTTTAATCGACTGATTTTCCCGTTAAAAATTAGGCGTTGGCAAGAAGGTGATACGTTTCAACCTTTTGGTATGAAAGGGCAGCACAAAAAAGTAAGTCATTTTTTTAGACAGCAAAAACTTTCTAAACACGATAAAGATAAGGTTTGGATTTTGGAATCTGCTGGTGAAATTGTGTGGATAATTGGTTATCGAATGGATGAAAAATTCCGTGTGACGGAAGGAAATAAAGTCTTGAAAATTGAAGTTTTGGAATAGGAAAATCAGAAAAAAGTGCAAATTATTTCAAGTATTTATCTGCTCATCAACTTGATCCTGAGAAAATATATTCTCTATTTTTTGAAAAATAAGTATCATTTCAAAATGTTTTATTTTTATTTATTATTTTCAGTCTTTTAATCAAAAAATATACCAGATGATTTATTGATGCAGGGTTTTTCTATAAAAAGTTGAATTGATAGAATTCTATTTTATGTTTACTTCGTAAACGTTTTTATTGATGGTACTTTTAGAATTAATCAAGAAGAAGTAATGATAGATGGATTTTGGTTGAGGTACTTTCACTTATTTTACAAACTCAACAAAAAAAGGCGACAACTAAAAGTCATCGCCTCGCTTAATTTTTTTTCAATCTTAATTACTTTTTTGAACTTTAATTCAAAATCTTATCTTTCGTAACGAAACGGCAAAATTTTAGAATCTTTAACCGTAGAAAGCGTCATTAAAGTTTTCAAACGCTCAATTTCTTCGATTTGCGAAAGTGTTTTGAATAATAATTTTTCGTAAGTTGGAATATCTTTACAAACGATTTTCATTAAAAAATCTGCTTCACCTGTAATGATGTAACATTCAACGATTTCATCAATCGTCTTTACTTTGTCCAAAAAGTTATTTAACGCATTTTCTTTTTGCCAAGCCAAAGAAACTAAAACGAACGTTTTTACACTTAAACCGATTGAATTCGGATTAACTTGTGCGTGATAACTTTGAACAATACCTGATTGTTCTAATTTTTTTACTCGTTCGAGTGTTGGAGCTGGCGAGAGCCCAATTTTTTTCGATAAATCAAGGTTGGTAATCTTACTGTTTCCTTGAAGAATCTTTAAAATTTGTAAGTCCGTTCTATCAAGCCTTGTTGCGTTGTTTGCAGATGGATTCATTCGATTGTCGTTTATAATTATTTTTTCGGTAGTTTTAAAATTAAGTTGCTTTTCATTAATTCTTGTAATGTAGAACAGGTGTTTTAACAACTAAAATTTTGTTTAAAGCTGACCTTTTCTAAAAAAATTAGTCTCGGCAATAATTATCAAATACCCTTTTGTAAAGTTTTGCTTAAAATTGAGCGTGAATTTATTGATAAAAAAAATATTTATCAAGTAAATAGCCATTAAACTGATATTTTATTTTTAGAAACAGTTTAAAGCCAGATTTTTACACTAAAATTCTTGCCTTTTTACAATTATATTTAAAAGTGTGTTAATAGGTCGCAAAGATAATGGAATTAATAGAAAGGGCAAATAAAATTTTGGGGCAATGTAGTATTGCCCCAAAATAAAAAATAAAATTTGGAATGTTTATACCGACTAAGGGAAGATGCCCAATGAGATATAATCACTTCCTATTTTTTGAATTGCGTTGGTAAACGCTGCTGTTCTCAAATCTTTGATATTCTTTTTACGTTTCCAAATTTCCCGAATTTCTACATAAGCGGTAATCATCGTTTCCTCTAATCCTGAGCGGACTAAGTCAATCTCATCAGCACCACGAGTTAATAAGGCACGTTCTCTTGAATTACCTACTTTTTTACCCGTCATTTGCTCAACCAAACTCACCAATTGTTCATAAGAATTAGAATCAAAACGTTTTTCCATTCTACCGAATCTCATGTGTGAAAGGTTTTTCAACCACTCGAAATAAGAAACCGTCACACCACCAGCATTAATATACATATCTGGGATAATCATAACACCTTTTTTAAGCAAAATTTCTTCACCGTTAGGAGTTACAGGTCCATTTGCTGCTTCTGCTACGATTTTCGCTTTGACTCTCGGTGCATTTTCAACCGTGATTTGGCGCTCTAATGCTGCGGGAACAAGAATATCACAAGCTAATTCTAAAGCTGAAGAACGGTCTGGCAAGTTCGTTGCACCAGGGAAATCCATGATAGAACCCGTTTCTTTACGGTGTTTCATCAAAGCATCTATATCGATTCCGTCTTCTTTATGAATAGAACCTTCGAATTCTGCAACGCCAACTAATATGACGCCACCTTCTTCCGTAGAGATTTTTGCAGTATAATATCCTACATTACCCAGACCTTGGACAACCATAGTTTTTCCAGCTATGCCTTCTTCAAGTCCTATTTTTTTCATATCTTCTTTGTAGCTACAAGCCGTTCTTAAACCGTAGAAAACACCACGACCAGTAGCTTCTGTACGACCTTGAATACCGTTTTGAGCGACAGGTTTTCCTGTAACACAAGCTGCGGCATCTAATTCGCCGTGCTTGAAAGTAGCGTAAGTATCCGCAATCCAAGCCATCTCACGAGGACCTGTTCCGTAATCTGGTGCAGGTACATCAATACCAGGGCCAATGAAGTTTTTACGGATTAATTCCGTAGCGTAACGACGTGTAATTTTTTGAAGAACACGAGGATTATAAGCTTTTGGATTAATTTTCACCCCCCCTTTCGCGCCACCGAAGGGAACATCAACAATCGCACATTTGTACGTCATCAATGCAGCAAGTGCCATTACTTCGTCTTGATTGACACCTAAATCATAACGAATACCGCCTTTAGTTGGTAAACGGTGATGTGAGTGTTGTACTCGGTAGGCTTCGATAACGTGGTATTCATTTCCAATTTTCACCGGAAAATTCATCTGATAAATTGCATTACAGGCCTTAATCTGCTTTAATAAACCCTTTGGTAAGGTTGTGTGTGGTGCTGCTTTATCAAAGTAACGTTCTACACTTTCGAAGAAGCTGTAATCATCATTGTTGTGCGACATAGCATTTTTTTGTCGTGAAAAAGAGTTGAATTTTTTTTAGTATAAAAAGCATAACGATCACTCATTATATATGATGGTCTTTGAAATAAAACCATTAAATAATCAATGATTTCTTATTTATTTTTCATTTTCGATGCGTTGTTCTAATTGTTTGACCTTGCGTTCTATATAAATTAAAAAAAACACAATCCCGACAAATACGGCGAGAATAACTGCCACAACAACGTATATTTTTCCCATACTTCGAGCAAAATCAGGATTAGCACCTTGTCCAAAAGCATTACCACCAAAAGTTATTACACCAATAATAAGCAATATTATTTTTTTACTAATTTTTGATAAAAACATAATTTTATATGTATTTCAATTCGATTAATCAAAAATGTGTTACAAAATTAACAGAATTATTATTAAATCTATTATTTTATAACAAATTATTTATTTGATATTTGATGAGCGATAGCGAAATCCTATTTTGCTCCGATTTCGCTATCACTTAATAAGTATCAAGAATCCAGCTGCTCAATCCACCATAACTTTATTTTGCCGATACGAGCCAACAAAGTCGCTATCCAAAAACCTAACAACGTCCAACCGATAACCGCAGGATAAAAAACCATACGCATGGTATTATCCAAATCTTCGCCACCAAATGCAGGGTTTCCACCGTTTCCTGGGTGCAAACTATCGTACATTCTCGGAATGATAAACAAAAGTGGAATCAAGGAAACGAAGGCAAAAATATTGTAAATAGCTGCCAGTCGTGCCTGCTGCTGTTCGTCATCGAACGAGCTTCTCAATACAAAATATGCCATATAAATAAGTAGGGCAATAGCCGACATATTTTGCTTTATATCAAAACTCCAAAATTTTCCCCAAGTATATTGAGCCCAAATTCCACCAGTTACGATACCAATAATACCGAACAATAAACCGACTTGAACTAAGGCTTTTGCTCGAATATCATATTTCATATCGAAATTTCTGGAAAGGTAAAAAATACTATTAATCGCTGCTGCTAAGAAAATAAAAATCATACCGAACCAAAAAGGGACGTGAAAGTATAAATTCCGAATGGTTTCCATTAAGACATTCCGAAAAGGGAAATCAAATTCTGTATTTTCCGTCAAAACGTGATTTGTACATTCGTCCCATTTTTCCGTATTTGTACTATCAATTTCGTCGTTCAAACGTACCGAAATCGCATCGGGATAAATGGCATAACCGTTTGCGGTATTATTTACCACAAGGGTTGCAGGAGCATTTTTATCTTCCGTTGGTAAAGTGTTCGGTAATTGAAACGTAATCTCTAAATTATTGTCGTTAATCACCTTAATTTCCTTAGAACAGACCGCATTTTCGATATCTAATTTTAACCAAGAAGTATTTTCACCTTGTGTGAAAAAAGTATTGTAACCTTCAACTTTTAATGTCACAGATTTACCCGTATTTGCAACCGTAGGAAGTGTACTTGTGATTCCTTGACTCAATGGTGATAATAAGCCAACAACGAAGACATACAATAATAGAAGGACTGCTAATATTTTCCACCAATATCGCTTTATCATATTATATAAGGTATTAATTATTTTAAATAGCGAACTATATTATATAATTATTACCGTAGGGAAATAATTTATAGTCCACGATTTATAATTCATTTATTAATCTTTCCATACAAATGGAAACAGTATAAGTGCAACTGAAATTAATATTAAATCAATTGCTAACAACGATATTATATCCTGACCATAACTCGTATCTTGAATAAGCCGCAAAGATACGGCAGAAAGTTTGATCAACGTGATTAATATCGGAACAACAATAGGGAAACTAAGTACTGCCATTAATGTCGCACTATTATTTGCTTTCACGGCAATTGAGGAGATAAATGTTAAGGTTATCGCCAAACCCGTACTTCCCAAAAAAATTGTGGTAATGAATAATTGTAAATTTTTGACAGGATTTCCTGCAATTAAACCTAAAAAACCAAAGGTTAGTAAGGTTAAAGCACTTAATAACAATATGTTATAAATTATTTTTGAAATAATTACAGCAATTGGATTCGCTATCGAATAATAATATAATGCTCGATATCCACTTTCTTGCGTAAAGCTTTTGGTCACCGCATTAACCGAAGCAAACAAAATAATTATCCAAAATAACGTATTCCAAACACGAGGTTCTATCTGGATAAATGCCAAATAAACGACAAAAACCGTGGAAAGAACGTAGAGCAAAATCCCGCTAATTGCATATTTCTGGCGAAGCTCCAGCGTTATATCTTTCTTCAATAAAAACCAAATTTCAGATAGTACATTCATAGCCGCAAAGGTAAGTTAATTTAAAATATCTATACTTCTGAATATGAAAAATAGTAGGTTTGTTGTTGAAAATACTTTTAAAAAATATGATAAATAAAAGTGCACTTTAGTAGCTACTCATTTAGTATTCCTTAAAAACGTAAAAAAAAGGTGCTTTGATATTTTCTACAAAAGAGAGGAAGTGACTTGAAGTTATTTCCTCTCTAATTCACTGTTTTCAATACTTTCAAAGTTTTATTTCATACAGCTATACATTTTTAATTAATGAGCAATACCAATACTTACAACCTTAGAAAGGTAGCCACGTATTTTTATAAATCATTAATTTCCAGTATAATTTTTCCAATATTTTGATTTTTTTCCATACGCTCGTGTGCGGCTGTCACATCTTTCCAATTATAAACGGTATCAATAACAGGTTTTAATTCACCACTTTTAAAATGAGGTAACAACTCCCCTACCCTTTTAATCAAATTGATTTTATAATGCAAATCTCTATTTCGGAGTGTTGCTCCTTTGATCGTTAGTCGTTTTTTTAGAATGGGAATAAGGTTCGTTTCCTTCATTTTATAACCACCCAACATTCCTAAAATAACCGCTCGCCCATCCATCGACAAACAATTTATATTTTGTTGAAAATAAGCTGCTGCCAAAAAATCAATAATGGTATTTACCCCTTTTCCATTTGTTTTTTCCAGAATTATTTTTTCAAAATCTTCATTTTTATAATCAATCGTAACGTCTGCACCTAAATCTGAACAAATCGAATGTTTGTTTTTGGAAGCCGTAACAAAAATGCTACTTGCACCAAACAATTTTGCTAATTGAATCGCAGCCGTTCCTACTCCACTCGCTCCTGCATGAACTAAAATAGCTTCCCCTTTTTGAAAATTTAATTGTGCAAACAAAGCATCGTAAGCCGTCATGAAAACTTCAGGAATCGCAGCAGCTTCTACGAAAGATAAATAATCAGGAATTTGGAAAACCATATCTGAATGAATTGCAGCATATTCCGCATAACCACCACCGCCCAGCAATCCTGCTACTCGCTGACCGATTTTTAAGTTTTTAACATTTTTTCCAATTTCAACGATTTCACCCGCCATTTCTAATCCTAAAATTTCACTTTCCCCTTTTGGCGGATGATATTTGCCTTCACGCTGCAAAATATCCGCACGATTCAAAGCCGTTGAATGGATTTTTACTAAAACTTGATATTCCGTAATTATAGGTTGATTTACCACTCCTATGTACAGTGTCTTCGCAGAACCGTAATTATTTTGTAAGATTGCCTTCATTTATAAGAAACAATTATGTAGTCAAAATGTTAAAATATCATTTAGCACGGCGAAATTAAGCTAATAGGCGTCGTAAGTCGATACTCTTCTTGTAATAATTTGTTTTTGAGCAAAACATTTTTGTAATTTCGCACTCCTCATCAATATAAATTTGTTGTAACAATAAAAATTAAAAATACGGTACATGGAATAGGTTTATTTCATTTATATTGTATTCGCTGTAATTACTTGTCACAACTATTTTAATTAAAAAATAACCGATAAGAATTATTAACAATCAATAATTCAAAAACTATCAAAAATTTTCAAATAATTGCATTACACCATATTCATTAATAGAACGCATATTATTTTTATTAAAAGTATAAGAATTTTCAAGCAATTATAAATTCAAAATACTTATTCACAAAAACATATTACTAATTATTACACTATGAGAAAACATTTAACTTTTATTATTTGCTTAGGCTTATTATTAAGCGCTAACGCAACTTTTGCACAAGCTCCAGATGTAGTACTTTGGGGTGCAGTATCAGGTGAAGGTGACTTTGCAGGCGGTTTGAATGGTTGGACATCAAATGCAATTTCAACAGGTGATGACTGGGTTTGGGAGGCAGATGCCACTTCAAACGGAGCATTTGGAAACGGAACAATCATTTCTCCAACAGCATCAAATGGTGCGATGTTATTTGACGCGGATTTTATGACAACTTCTGTCAATCCAAATCCACCACAGCCATATCCAATACATGAAGCGGAGTTGTTATCTCCAATTATTGATTGTTCTACTATGCCAACGCTATCTGTTAAGTTTAATCAGGTTACCAGAGGATTAAATGGTGATACTTTTTTCTCTTATTCAACGGATGGTGGTGTTACATTCTCTATACCAATCAATGTTAATTCAGATGTTGATGCTAATGTTACAAGTTCTAATCCAAATGTTAAGCGTTTTGATATGCCTAATGCAAGTGGAAGTAGTCAAGTACAATTGAAATTCACAGCAGATATGGATTTCTATTACTGGATTCTTGACGATGTTCAATTGATTGAGAAACCAGGAAATGATTTGACTTTGGCAAATGGTTTCGTTGCGAGAGCAACCGGTTACTCAATGCCTCAAACGTCTATTGATTCGATTCGTTTCTTAGCAGATGTAGCAAACTTAGGTACAAATGACCAGACTAATGTTGTGTTATCTGTAGAAATCATAAGAGATGCAGATGGTACGGTTGTTTTCACTGCAAATAATAATTATGGTACAATGATGACAGGTGACACCGTTGAGAATCAACTATTCACTGACGTTTATTTTCCTGATACAACACTTAATTCTTACACGGTAACTTATACCCTGTCCTCAGATTCCGTAGATATTGAGCCTTTAAACAATACCTATACTTATAAATTCGAGGTTGTTGAGGATTTCTTCGGCAAAAGTGCAGGCTTTAGTAGTAACGTCGCTCCTTCGGCTAATGATGCATGGAGTTATGGCACAAGCTATTTTGTAAAAAGTGGTACTGATGGAATGGCTGAATTTCCGGTAACGTCCGTAAGTTTTGGTGCAAGTAATCCAGGCGATTTGGCGGGTGAGGAAGTAACTATCCTTCTTGAAATACCAGCTACAGGAAGCATTTTCGATGCAAATGATAATAATGTAATTGAGAAAACCGAGCGTTCTGTCGTAGCTATCGGTATTTACACCTTTACAGGAAACGAAGCGGACGATCAAGTTCTGGAAGTTCCTATGATAGATTTCAATACAGGTGGTACTTACTATTTACAAGCAAATACAAATTATTCAGTTGTAGCAAAATTTGCACCTATTAGTCCTACCGCACGGTTCTTTATGTTATGTACACGAGGGGCTGAATTCAACTATGGCGCGGCTGATTACGCAGCAGGTTTGAGTGGTCTTGAACGCTACGGTCAATTGATAGATGTAGGAAATAGTGAGGATTATAGTGTATTCGGCTTCGCCAGTATCATACCTTTAATTGATTTGAACTTTGCTCAGTTGCTTATTTCTACAGAAAGTGTGGCATTAACGGACAATGCTTTGACAGTATTCCCTAATCCTGCTACTGAATTTATCACTGCAAGTATCGAATTAGAAGAAATGACTGCGAATGCTGAAATAGCTATCTATAATGTATCCGGTCAAGTCATGGAAACTCGTAATTTATCAAATGTTCAAAATGAGCAAGTATTATTTAATTTGAATGGATATACAAGTGGAACTTACTTCATGAGTATCGTTACCGATGCAGGGCATACAATCAAACGTTTTATCGTTTCTAAATAATTAAAATTCAAGTATTGTATTTTTAATTGTTTTTAATAAAAATCAAACAGCCGTTCCGTTTATTCGGAATGGCTGTTTTTATTTAATAAATAAGGTATTCGAAATTTCAATAGTTCTCGGTTTAAAATAATTCGTAATCTATTCCGCTTTAAATAACCGTTTTTTGTCTTAATTTACAAAATCAATCATCTGAGCATTCGACGGGTAATTCAAAGTCATTATTTAATAAATCAACTGGTTTTATAAGCTATAATTGCTACAAAAAAGGCTCCGTTTCAGTGAAACATATTGCGAGTTATTTTGAATCAATAAGAACTGCCAAAATTCATCATTTTAAAAAAAAAATTTCCCTATTTATATTTTGTATCATACTACTATACACTTTTAATCGAACCACAAAGAAACACAAAGTCGTGTCAAACTGATCAGTAAGGATTTATCTTTGTTTACTTTGTGTCTTTGTGGTTCAGTTTTTTATTTTGTGCAGTAGTATGATTTTGTATCTTAAATAGCACTGCCCAAATTCACATCAATTTTTAATTAAACATATTAACATTTTAATTAATACGACAATAATCATGGCGAGCAAAAAAAAACCAAAAACTTCTTCCATAAAAACCCATCTTTTTTTTATTTCGCTTTTAAAACGTAGTATTTGCTTTTTGAACATATACTAAGTATATTTAGCGTTGAAAATAAAACTACTATAATGGAGCAACCCATCATTTTTCTTGCATTTTCCAACAGTCAAGATGATTACTTAGATATGTTGAAGCGAGAAAGTAAACATATCAATAGGGCTTTAGAAGCATTAGACGATAAAGGTTTGGTGAAAATTGTAAGGGAGGAAAGTACGGATTTAGAGACGCTTTTCCACAATTTTAACCGCTTTAAAGATCAAGTCGCTATCTTTCATTATGCTGGTCATGCAAGCGGCAACAATCTTTCTTTTGAAGATGGAGCTGGTAACGCTGACGGATTGGCAAACCTATTTGCACAGCAGAAAGATTTGAAATTAGTTTTCTTAAATGGTTGTTCAACCAAAGGGCAAGTTGATAAATTACTCGAATTGGGTATAAAAGCGGTTATTGCGACTTCCGTACCAATCAATGATACCAAAGCAACCGAATTTGGAGAACAATTTTATCGGGCTTTAGCCAATAAAAGCACCATAAAAAGGGCTTTCAACTTTGCCGTAGCTTGGTTACAAACCAAATATAGTGATACCGAAATTCCGACAATCATAGAAAATCATCGAGGTTTCATTTCTGACGACGATACGTCTAAGGATAGAATGCCGTGGGGTTTGTATCTGAAAGCGAATAGCGATGTCTTAGATTGGACGCTACCAACTCAATTTGTCCAAACCGTCAAACGACCGCCTTTAGACCACGATTTTGTTGTTAATGATTACATCTACAGTATTTTGGGTGACATGATTAGTGCCGATCCAACCTTTGAATCTCGAATGACAGATGCGGAAGGAAATGACTTAGATGATAGGAATTTGTTGGCGTTGATTATTGGTAATTATCCTTGGTCAATTGGTTCACAACTGCGTCGGTTAGTTTCCCGTGATGATGAAATGAATAATTTCTCTATCGTTCGTCTGGAACAAATTATTAATACATATCTTGTTGGTTCTCAAGTTTTATTTTATATTTTGCTCGCTCAAATTTGGGGAGAAAAACAAAAAATGAGTGATACTTTTCCAATAAGTACACATTTTTTAGATGCCTTATCTTTGCATGAAGATAATTTCAAACAGTTTGATTATTTCGCTCAAATTCGCCAAATTTTAAATCAATTGAAAGAGCATAATATTCCGTTTTTTGTAAAGGAATTAGAAGATTTACAAAAAGCATTGAGCGAGAAAAAAGAATTTTATAATGCTTATATGTATTTAGAATCCTTGCGAAGTCGTTTGTTATCACCTGATAGCTCAAACTTAGAGGCCGAAGTACCGCAACTTTGTGCCGATGCAGAATATTGTTTGTCGATTGTGATTGGTAAAATAGCTTTTTTGATTAATTACCAAATGCTAACGATTCGAGATATTATGATTCAAAAAATGCCACACACCGAGCCAACTTTCAAACATATTATGGGAAACTTAAAAGCCCAGGATAACGACTTTTTGTCCCTATTCAAAGAACCAAAGTCTTACGATAAATTCGTGGATAGCCGTTCGGTAATTTTAGTTCGGGATTTGAGAGATGTCAGTGATTATTTGAATTTATCCCCTTTTATTGTTGATAAAAATGCTTTCGGTGATGCACGGGCAACTTCTACCGATTTATTTATGTACGCTTATAATGAAGACGAGGAATTTAATTATTTCAGTATTCGACACAATCCTTTTAAAAAGGAAATAAACGATGGCGATATTATTCATACAGGTTTAGAGGAGAAAAGCGAAGCGAAGGTACAGCGACGAAGTAGAATTAGAAGAAGAGGCGCTTCGGCTCAAAAAGCAAACCTTCCGTATGAAATTTTAAGGAAGCAGTTTGAGCAGTTTCTAAAAGATTTGAGTTAAGCAGCGACTGATTTTAGACGTTAGACCGCTTCGATTTTAGATTTTAGATTTTAGATTTTAGATGCTTATGAATTTATTGAGAATTTGAGATTTAGCGTCTAAGTTCTTTGAAAATTACAAAAGCATTGATTTTAGTAGGCTAACACTCAAAAACTTTAAACAGTCTTACTAAGCTCCAAAATAGCGTGTTGAATTTTCAGTAAAAACATTCAAAATTACGGCTTAATATAACGGTTTTGAAGTATGAAAAATAAGCAACTGAAATATATAAAATGGTCGATAATCGCTGGTTTTTTGTTATTAAATGTAATGGCATACAATCACGCTTATAAATTCACACATTTTACAAAAATAGAAGGTAAAAGGGTCGAACCTGAAGATTTATCCTTTACTTCAAAATTAAAAGTATTGTTTTTTGGTGTTGACAATTTTCGACCGATAAATACGCAACAACCCGAACAGTCTTATAAAACGATTACGATTCAAAGTCGAAAAGCTTTAGCATGTTGGCAAATCGAGGTTGAAAATAGCAAAGGAATCGTTGTTTTATTTCACGGTTATTCTGGAAAAAAATCAGGAAACATTGGCTATAGCAATATTTTTAACGAAATAGGCTATTCGACCTTTTTAGTTGATTTTATGGGAAGCGGTGGCTCGGAGGGTAATCAAACAACGGTTGGTTTTAAGGAAAGTCAAGATGTAAAAGTGGCTTTTGATTATATCAAAAAAGCGTTTCCTAATGAGGAAATCGTCTTATTCGGTTCGTCAATGGGAGCAGTCGCAATTATGAAAGCAATTGCGGATAATTCGGTTCAGCCAACTAAAATTATTTTGGAATGTCCGTTTGGAAAAATGCGAAAAACAGTTAAAAAACGATTTGAAGCAATGAATATTCCTTCGTTTTTGATCGCTGATATGCTGCTATTTTATGGTGGAATCCAAAATGGATTTAATCCTTATCGACACAATCCTACGACTTACGCCGAAAAAATTAAAATACCTGTTTTGCTACTATATGGTACAAATGATGAAAGGGTGACTTTGGCAGAAACAAATGATATTTTTGAAGCCTTGAATGGTCAAAAAAGATTAGTTCTTTTAAAAAATTCAGCACACCAAAATTACCTTATGAATGATAAAAAAGTTTGGCTTGAAGAAATAAAAGCATTTTTATAATGCAAAGACTTGACAGGTTTTGAGAATCTGTCAAGTCTAAAAACTAATTATTAAACCAATAATTCAAAATGAGAAGTCCATTCAAATTTTTAGATGCTTATTCAAAGGAAGATAAAGACGAATTCTTCGGTCGAAATATCGAAACGGAAGAGTTGTACGATCGTGTATTCGAAACTAATTTGATCTTACTTTACGGGGCATCAGGAACAGGTAAAACAAGTTTGATAAATTGTGGTTTGGCAAATATGTTTCAAAATACGGATTGGCTCCCAATTTTTATTCGCAGAAATGATAATATTATTGATTCGTTTTATGCTGGTTTAAATAGACACGCTTTGACGAAAATGATTGACTCCGCAAAAATTAAGGCGAAGATAAAATCATTATATTTAGACCATTTTAAGCCAATTTATTTAATTTTCGACCAATTTGAAGAGCTTTTTTTATTTGGTGGTATCAAAGAACAAATGGCTTTCTTTGAAATCCTTAGGGATTTGATGGATGAAGGATTACAATGTAAGATTCTATTATCAATGCGAGAAGAATATATCGCTTATTTATCTGATTTTGAATTACTGATACCGTCACTTTTTGATAATCGACAACGACTTGAAAAAATGGGAATACTTCAAATTCAAGAAGTTATTAAAGGAACAAGTCGGGCTTTCGATATTAAAATCGAGAACGAAGAAGAAGTAATGGAAAATGTAGTGCTCAAACTCCGTGATAATAAAGTAGGTATCGAACTATCAAGTTTACAGGTCTATTTGGATAGAATGTATAGAAAGGCTGTCGAAAATAAAAAACCGGATGAACCAATTGTTTTTTCTCCAAAACTAATCGACGAAACGGGACAATTTGAAAACGTTTTAGAGCTGTTTTTGAAAGAGGAATTAGAATTAATTGAAAAGGAATTATTTCAAAAAGGTTCAAAAATAAAAGGAATTCCAATGACCGTTCTCTTTTCACTGGTTTCCGATGACGGCAATAAAAAGGCAATGGAAACGGAAACAATTTATAAACAACTATTTAGAAGAAAAAAAATAACCTCCGCAGAAATAGATTATTGTATCAAAAGATTTCAAGAATTAAGAGTATTACAGGAGGTTAAATAGGTACAATTTCGAATTGTGAGTTCAACTGTTTTGTATGAAATATTTGCAAGTTGTAGGTTTTCGTTCTAACGTAATCTACTAATGTAAAAATTATTTCAGGTATCAATAATTACTCAAGAACGGTCAAACTCGCAATGCGAAACCCATAATTCGCAACTCAAAAAATACATTATGAATATAATTGAATTAATCAAGCAATTTTTGGAATCTTTATTCGGAGGAAGGAAAAGTAAAGATAGCAACCAAAAAGAAGATACGTCAGTAAATCCTGTTGATGAAAGTACGAATATTCAACCAAATAATAATTCACCCTCAAAACCAGACGAAAGTATGGAAAAAACAAAAAAATTGTATTCCCTGATTGTCGGAATCAATGATTATCAGCACGTTACGAAATTAGGCGGCTGTGTTAATGATGCAGAACGCATTGATGCTTATTTAAAAAAGGTAACGGTTGATAGTGAATTCGAGTACGTTCCTATGGTGCTTACGGACGATAAAGCTAAAAAGAAAAACATTGAAAATGGCTTTTTAAATCATTTGGCGAAAGCCGATAAAGATGATGTTGCATTTTTCTATTTTTCAGGTCATGGAGCTCAAGAAAAAGGGGATACGGTTTGGAAAAAAATTGAGGCAGACGGAGCTTTAGAAACCATGGTTTGTTACGATAGCCGTGATAGCAACGGAACACCAGATTTGGCCGATAAAGAACTACGATATTTGATTCATAAAATATCAGAAAAGAATCCACATATTGTTGTTATTTCAGATTCTTGTCATTCAGGTGATAATACGAGAAGTGATTTAGTAAAACGTCGTTTGCCAAATGAGGGAGAAAATGGTGATGATGGCGAGGTCATTACGTCAAGATTATCCAATTTAGCACCGCAAAGAACTTGGGATAAATTTTGTTTTGCAGCAACCGTTTCTCCTGACCAAATCGCTAATGCTAATGAAATGAAAGACGTTTTGCCAGAAGGTAGGCATATTCAATTAGCAGCGTGTAAGGATAGAGAATTGGCTTACGAACTTCGTGGTTCGGGCGTTTTTACGTCCATGTTGTTGAATGTTTTGGAGCGTTCTAATGGTAATATTTCTTATGCAGATTTGCGTCAACGGATTCGTCATTCGGTTTCTGGAAAATTTCCACAGCATCCTCAAATTTACGCAAGTAGCAATGATTCGGGCGAATTAATGCAAGCGTTTCTGGGAGGTGCAGCGGTGAAAGAACCGTTTTATTACAATGTTCAGAAAAATTTAAAAACCTCTGTCGGTTGGGTTTTAAGTATCGGAGCAATTCACGGAATGCCGCCTAATGCAGTACAATTGGGTTTAGAAATTCAAATTCGAGACGCTAATGATAAGTCAAAGATTTTGACAACGGCAACGGTGAAAAATGTAACGCCAGGTATGACGAAGTTAAGCGTTGCTGATGAAACAAAATTAGATAGTAAGGCTCAATATTTAGCAACCGTTCCAGGTTTATTTACGAATCCAATGCGGGTTTATATTCACGGTGAAGCAAGTGGTAAGCAACTCTTGAAAACCCAAATCCAAAAAGATGATGAGTTTGCATTTGCCAACCTTGAAGTCACAAATGACTTAATTTTGGCGGACTATTTAGTCTATGCGAACGATGGTTACAGCATCGGACAATCAACCGAGGATTTAGAGAATTTAGAAAAAACATATACGGTAACGAATAAGGAAGATGACATCGTAACTTTTCCTTATTGGAAAATATTAACGGAAAAACAGGAAGGATTTACTGAAAAGTCAGCAAACGAAATCATTAGTTTTTTAAAAACGGCTTCTAATTGGCACTTTTTGCGGAAATTAGAAAATCCGATGACGCAGTTGAAAAACCACGGTCTTGAGGTCAAAGTAAATCATGTTCCGTCCAAAGATTTTTCAAAGTTAACGACGTTAAAATTTGATAATGGCATTGCAAATGTCAATTTTGATGATGACTCAAATCCACCTCGTGCTTCCTTTACTATCGAAGTGACGAATCATTCGCAGCGTGTTTATAGGGTCGCTTTACCTGCGTTATTTGTTGGTTTTGAAGTTTCGCCCAATGTTTTACCAGGTGGTGTTATTGAATTAAAAGCAGGAGAAACTCAAAAAGCATTTGGTGGTAATGCGGTTTCTATTCTATTGCCCGACAAAGAAGACGGTGAATTAAACTGGTGGATAAAAGATTTTAATTGGCATCATAAGTCATTTTGGCTGACGCTAATCATAAGTACAGAAGATTTCGATGTTGCAGATTTCGCACGTACACAAGTTGCTTTACCAAGGATAACTAAAAAGAGTACCCGAGGTGCAAAAGGCTTTGATGAAGTGGATAATATCAATCCGCCTTTAGTCGCAGATTGGACGACTGAGCAATTTGAAATTCAGATTGCCAATCCGTTTTATGTGCAACTGCCAGAGGAATTTGTTTAAGCAGACAGGAAACAAATAACCTAATTATAGCCAATGTCTGTTTTTGAAATCGACACTGGCTATAAAATCTATATAATAACGAGAATTTTCAAAAAAATAGAATTAAATAATTCTAAACTTTTGAAAATTTTAAATAAAAATATATCTTTGCAACCGAATTTTTGACAAGAAATTAAAAACAGTTATGAAAAAAGATATTCATCCAAAGGAATACCGTAAGGTCATTTTCAAAGACCTTTCAACAGGCGATCAATTCATGATCAAATCAGCAGTGCAGAGCAAAGAAACTATTGCTTGGGAAGATGGAAACGAGTATCCGTTGGTAAAAGCAGAGATTTCAAGATATTCACACCCTTTCTTTACAGGGACTATGAAGTTTATAGATACTGCGGGTCGTATTGATAAATTCAACAAAAAATTTGCAAAATTTGCAAAATAATCGTTGTTTCAAAAAGCATACCTTTCAAAAAGTTTCGACTATCTTCAGTCGAAACTTTTTTAGTTTATAGGTGATTCACCGTAGATTTTGAAAAGTTTTAAGCACTTTAAACTTTCCTTATTTTTTCGAAAATTTGACTAGTACTGCTATTGCTCAAAAGTTTTTGATGATTAAAAAATTGGCAATTGTACATTCGACTCAAAGTCGCCTGTACAATACTCGAGTCCAAAATTAGAAAACACTCAACAAATAACTATCAAACACTTTTGAGTAGTTACACTAGTATCCAATCACTAATCACATGAATATTATTCTATTCGATAGTGCCGTCCGCACGAATTTATTACCGCTAACTTACACTCGACCTATTTCAGATTTGAGGATTGGTATCTTGAAATTGTCAGAAAAGTGGGCGAAGCGTTTTCCGAATGCAACTATTTCTTACCAAACAGCAGATTATCTATCTAAAAAGTTTCCTGCGAAAATAGCAGCTGATAATCTTTGGATTGATGGCTCAATTGTAGTCAATGACACCTTTGCAGCAGAAATTCAAGCATTAGGAAATAATCAAGTCTTAACGTTCAACGGCGAAAATATCGCTTACTCCTCTCCTACGTTTATTAATGATTTTACTAATTTTGAAACTCTGGAAACCAAAGCCAATCCAATCAAAATCAATCATTCTTGGGATATTTTCAGTCAAAATGAAAGGGCAATTGAAGAAGATTTTGCGTTGGTGACAAAAGGCAGAACGTCACAGACAATTAGCGATACGAATCGAGTGATTGGTGACAAGAGTCGTTTGTTTGTCGAAGCGGGTGTGGAGATGGAATGTGCGACCTTGAACGTCAAAACTGGTTTGATTTATATTGGTAAAAATGCCGTAATTTTGGAAGGTGCTTTTGTGCGAGGCACATTTGCAATGTGTGAAGGTTCAGTCTTGAAAATGGGTGCAAAGATTTACGGAGCAACGACCTTGGGTAACTTTGCCAAAGTTGGTGGCGAAGTTAACAATTCCGTGATTTACGATTATTCCAACAAAGGTCACGAAGGATTTTTGGGCAATTCTGTTTTGGGCGAATGGTGTAATTTGGGTGCAGATACAAATAATTCTAACCTTAAAAATAATTATCAACCTATCAAATTATGGGATTATAGTACCGAAAGGTTTGCCAAAACGGGTTTGCAATTTTGCGGTCTAATTATGGGTGACCATTCCAAATCTGGTATTAATACCATGTTTAATACAGGAACGGTTATTGGCGTAGCAGCCAATATTTTTGGGGCGAATTATCCTCGAAACTTCCTACCTTCCTTCATTTGGGGCGGAACTGGCAATAATAAAACTTTTCGAATGAAAGAAGTTATCGAAATGGCAAAGGCAATGATGGAACGTAAAAATATACCCTTAACCGAAGACGATTTGGTAATTTTGCAATATATTTTTGACGCATCAGCGAAATATCGAAGTTGGGAGTAAAAAAGTTGGCAGTTTGACCGTTTTAATTTGCAATAATATGTTAACATTCGGCATTCGACTCAAAGTCGCCTGTCGAATACGTAGCTAAATTGTCTTATAAATCAAGCCAAAAAATCGTTAATTACAAATAACATATTATATTTTTTCAAATCAGTAATTACCGAATTATTCACTATCATATTACGAAAAAATCTTAAAATCTATAGTGAAATTTATCAAAAAACAGTTCAAAGTTCCTAAAACACTACGGTGAATCATGAAAAAATGGCAAAAGAAGTTGAGTTATATTTTTGAACATCATGTAGAAACGACAAGCAGCGAGTATCACGAAGCCTTACACGTTTCGTATAGTCAAGGTCGGTATCAACTTTCTACGGAAAATGCGATTTATTCGTTTGGTGATTTATATACCAACTATTTTCAAGCATTCGAGCAAATCAATTTGGACAATCGAAAGGTCGAAAAGGTATTGATTTTGGGTTTTGGTTTGGGTAGTATTCCGATGATGTTGGAACAGTTTTTTGGTAAAAAATATCATTATACGGCGGTCGAAATTGATGAAGAAATCCTTTATTTGGCACATAAATATGTGACACACGAACTCACTTCACCGATAGAAACGATTTGCACCGATGCTGCTTTTTTTGTTCAACAATGTGATGAGGTTTTTGATATTGTTTGTGTAGATTTGTTTTTAGATGACATTATTCCCGATACATTTCAAAAACAGGATTTTTTGCTAAATGTCAAAAAACTAATCGCCCCCAAAGGTATTTTATTATATAATCGTTTGGCACTGACGAAAGACGACAAAGCAAAAAGTGAAGCATTTATGAAAAATGAATTTTTACCAGTTTTCCCGAAAGGGCGATATTTAGATGTTGATGGAAACTGGATGTTTTTGAATGAGTGAAAACACGACAAAAAAAAGCATCCGTCAAGTATTTGACGGATGCTTTTTAATTATTTATTTTGATTATAATTATTAACAAATTAATCTTGTTCAAATTGAATTTGTTGAATAATCGTTTTACCTGTTGTCTCACTAACATAAATGAAAACTCTGAAACGTTTTCCTGATGCGACCATATTTCCGATAGCATATTCAGAAGATTTACCTTTAGATGCTCCTTGATGTTCTAAACTGAAGCTGCTGACGCTATATTTCGTAAAAAATGATTGTATGACTTTGACTGCTTCTGCTTTCGCAAAAACCGCATCTTGATCTGGTGTTGTAATTTCGACATTCGCATCAAAGAATTTTGACAATGCTACTGCATCTTTACTACTAATAGCATTTGCAATACCGTCAAATTGAGCAGTCGCTACGGTTGATCCTATTGAAAACAGAATTAAAAACAATAAATTTTTCATGACGTTCCTATTTTTTGGTTTGTGTAATAATAGTATTTCTAATACTATGCCAATATTATATTAACGAAAATAACATTTCATAAAGTATTAAGAATCAAAAAACACTATTAGAATGTACGCCGTTAGGACGTCACTTTTATGATTCGTCACTTGGCAATATTTGACAATATTATTTTGTCTGTGTTACTTTTCAAGTCCAATGTTTTTCAATCCGTGACAAGCTATCTTCAAGTGAAAATCCAAATTCATCCCGAATATTCGATACGAATAAAGGTAAGTTACGGAATTTTCATAATTCGAAATTACGTTTTTTCAACACTTACCCAAATTAAAACAGGACTTCACAGTTTAAACATTGATACTAAAATCTTATTGTCACATTGACACTTTGAAAGGTTTTTTTATAATAAATAAACCGTATTTTTACAGTTGATTATTAATCAATTGAAAATTAAAGAGGTAATTTATAAAATTGGCGAAAGCCAAAAAATCAAAATAATACATGAAAAATTACGATAAAGTCATGTTAGTCATTCTTGATGGTTGGGGACATGGACCGAAACCTGAAGTCAGTGCAATTGCTCAAGCAAACACGCCTTTTGTGGATAGTTTGTATCAAAGATATCCAAATTCTGAATTGGTAACTTATGGCGAAGAAGTTGGTTTGCCAGAAGGTCAAATGGGAAATTCGGAAGTTGGACATTTGAATATTGGTGCGGGTCGTGTGGTGTATCAAGAGTTGGTGAGAATCAATAAGGCGATTAGAGAAAAGACGTTGGGTGAAAACGAAACCTTACTAAATGCCCTGAATTATGCGAAAGCAAATAACGTAAATGTACATTTATTAGGTTTGGTTTCGGACGGTGGCGTTCATTCGCACATCAATCATTTGAAGGGAATTTGTGATATTACGGAAGAAAATGGCTTGAAAAATGTCTTTATTCATGCTTTCATGGACGGTCGAGATACTGCTCCAAAAGGCGGCTTGAATTATTTGAAAGATGTGGCTAAACACATTCAAAATACTAACGTTAAGGTTGCTTCTGTGATTGGTCGTTATTACGCAATGGACAGAGATAAACGTTGGGAACGGGTGAAATTGGCGTATGATTTATTGGTAAACGGAACTGGCGAAAAAACGTCGGATTATTTGTCTGTTTTGCAAAAATCGTATGACGATGAGGTTACGGACGAGTTCATTCAACCGATTTCTGTGACCAATGAAGATGGCTCGACGGTCGGAACGATTCAGCCGAATGATGTCGTGATTTCTTACAATTTTAGAACGGATAGATGTCGGGAAATTACGGAAGTTTTGACGCAACAAGATATGCCTGAACACGGCATGAAAACGTTGCCATTACACTATGTGACGATGACGAAATACGATGCGTCTTTCAAAGATGTGAACGTTATTTTTGAGAAAGATAACTTGGCGAATACGTTGGGCGAAGTGTTGGAAAGAGCTAAAAAAACACAGTTGAGAATTGCGGAGACGGAAAAATATCCACACGTTACTTTTTTCTTTTCGGGCGGTCGTGAAAAGCCGTTTGTGGGTGAAACTCGCCAAATTGTTCCTTCTCCAAAAGTCGCTACTTACGATTTACAACCAGAAATGAGTGCTTTGGAATTGACAGATGTGGTGGTAAAGGAAATCAATGATAATCAGCCAGATTTTATTTGTTTGAATTACGCAAATGCAGATATGGTCGGTCACACGGGCGTTTTTTCAGCAGCGATAAAAGCTACTGAAACAGTTGATGCTTGTGCCAAACGGTTGATTGAAACTGGTCAAAAATACGGTTACGCCGCAATTATTATCGCTGACCACGGAAACTCGGATTATATGATAAATGAC
>Ga0222647_1000173_pt1 | contig 35093 bp, 27 predicted proteins | sample AntAcemetagen333_FD_179864 | JGI IMG/M metagenome (GOLD analysis project Ga0222647, IMG submission 179864) | Saline water microbial communities from Ace Lake, Antarctica - #333 | ecosystem: Environmental > Aquatic > Non-marine Saline and Alkaline > Saline | place: Antarctica: Ace Lake...
GTGATCATTTCTCGCCTTTTTTCTACAATCAAATTGCTTCTCTGAAGCTTAAAAAAATCTCTGTGGGAATCCGTAACTTTTTCTGTGTTAATCTGTGGGAACCTATTTTTTTCTATTTCCCACAGAATTGCTTAGATCATAGAAACGCCAGAGGCGCATTTTGATTGTAACAAACATGGGTTAAAATCTGCCAGAGCACCAGCGGTGCGATTTGAACCTTCATCGGGTTATTCCAAATTTGAAAACATCAATACTTATCAAATCGCTTCTCTGAAGCTCCGGTGATTGTTTCTAGCCTTTTTTCTACAATCAAATTGCTTCTCCGAAGCTTAAAAAAATCTCTGTGGGAATCTGTGAACTTTTCTGTGGTAATCTGTGGGAACCTATTTTTTTCTATTTCCTACAAATTTGCTCAGATCATAGAAACGCCAGAGGCGCATTTTGATTGTAACAAACATGGGTTAAAATCTGCCAGAGCACCAGCGGTGCGATTTGAACCTTCATCGGGTTATTCCAAATTTGAAAACATCAATACTTATCAAATCGCTTCTCTGAAGCTCCGGTGATTGTTTCTCGCCTTTTTTCTACAATCAAATTGCTTCTCCGAAGCTTAAAAAAATCTCTGTGGGAATCTGTGAACTTTTCTGTGGTAATCTGTGGGAACCTATTTTTTTCTATTTCCTACAAATTTGCTCAGATCATAGAAACGCCAAAGGCGCATTTTGATTGTAACAAACATGGGTTAAAATCTGCCAGAGCACCAGCGGTGCGATTTGAACCTTCACTGGGTTATTCCAAATTTGAAAACATCAATGCTTATCAAATCGCTTCTCTGAAGCTCCGGTGATTGTTTCTAGCCTTTTTTCTACAATAAAATTGCTTCTCCGAAGCTTAGAAAGGTCATTTGTTTCTAATGATTTAGATTAATGACTTGATCTATCGATATTGAATATCTCCATCTGATTTCCACTGATCTAAAAGAAACCCGCGAATCAAATCTGTGAGAACCTATTTATTTCTATTTCCTACAGAATTCAATCCAAAAACCTCCAGCTCGCCCGATGATCTTTCTTTAGCGGATTTCCAGTGACTTTAGCTCGGAGGATTTCGATCGGCATGGTATTCTGCATCAGGATCAAATCATGAAATTCCTTCTCCCCCATTTTCCCTGAATTCACCATCTCATTCCGCAAAGCATAGATTTCCAAAGCTCCAATCATATACGCGATCTGATAAAGTGGCCCGTAGCTTCCTTCAAAAGAGCGGCGAACTTCCGCTTCGGCATTGGCCCGCTCGTGCCCGACTTTATCCACCAACAAATCGATGCATTCCTGTGGAATCATATTCCCTAGGTGGTAATTCAAAGAAAAGATGATTCGTGCGCATCGGTGCATTCGCCAGAAGAGCATCCCAACTTTGTCCTTGGCATCTCTTGGAAATCCTCGATCCCACAACACAAACTCCCAGTACAATGCCCAGCCTTCCGTCCAAAATGGCGTACGGAAGATCCGACGGTGAGTCATGTAGCGTTGATTCATAAACTGCTGCAAATGATGTCCGGGAATCAATTCATGCTGCACGGTTGCCCGAGAGAAATGTGGATTATTACCTCGCATGGACATCATCTTCTCTTCGAAACTCATCTCTGAGGTCGGATAAGCGATCTGAATCACTTCACCTCCAAGAAAGAAGGGACTGACTTTCTGCCGCTCAGCGGAAATCATAATCGTTCGCCAAGTTTCTTTGGCCAAAGCTGGAACGGTAATCAAATCATTGGACTCTACATAATCGATAGCTTCTTCTGCCAAACGAATCACTTCGGCTGGCCATTCTCCTTCAGGTAAATAGGTTTCCTTGACCATCTCCAAAGCTGCCTTCCAGTCATCTCCAAAACCCAATTCATTGGAAGCACTGAGCATTTCTTTCTCGCACCAAGCAAATTGCTTCTCGGCTTCTTTGATTAGCTCCTCCGGAGAATAAGCAATCATCTCAAAGACCAATTGCTTCTCCAACGCTTCCCGTCCAATCGGTCTGCCGATGATTCCACTTCCATCATCTTTCACCGAATTCGTGTAATGCTCCCGCAAAGCTTTAGCATAACCCTTCATGCTGGTATCGAGTTTTTCCCAGGAAGCAGGCATCCACCAGGTAAATTCCGGATCGAAATCATAGTAATAACTGTATGCTTCAGCAGTCACCTTATTCAAGGATTCCACAGCCTGAGCCGCGAGATCAGCTTTCTGCCAACTGGTATATTTTGATTGCGAAGACAAGGCTTTCAATTGCTGATCGACTTTCATAGCCACCTGATTCCAGCTAGCTGCCAAGTCTTGCGCATTTGGGCGAACTGCACGTCTTTGCCCTTTTACAAATTCTTCCAATGGTGGCGCAAACGCCAAAACTCCTGAAACCTCCACAAATGCTTTTCTATCCGAGTCAAGTTCCGCGAGTTCCTTCTCCAAATAATTCCGAAAAAGCACATAATCGATTTTACCATCCTCAGAAAACCCCTCATACTTGAGGCTTCGCAGTGCATCGAGATAGTCTTGGTTAAATTCGTGGATTCGGGTGAAATATTCCGGCGAAAGCGAATTGGAATACAATCTTCGCAAAGCACCATAATCCGCTTGGTAGGTGTTGATCAGCTGCACGAGTTCGGTGGCATTTGCCAAAAAATTACAGCATACAAAAAAGAAAATGAGGAGTGATTTTCTCATAAGTAGATCGGGCTTGGTCGTTTACGCTCTAAAATACTAATTAAACCAACTAGTCACATTTTTTTTGAACCACATAGTCACATAGAAAACTTAAGAAAGTAATTTTCTTTCTAACTTTTAAAGAAAATTATGACCCCAACAAAGAATGCAATAGATGATCTATCCTACAAGATTTTAGGAGCGGCTATTGAAGTCATCGATATTTGGGACCAGGTCTTTTGGAGAGCGTTTACCAAAAATGTTTGGCAATAGAGTTTTCCAATCAGCGTATTTCGTTTACTCAGGAGTTAGAAATTCCAATTATTTATAAAAGCCATCTCATAGAGAATCAATTTAGATTTGATTTTCTTGTCGAGGAGTTGATTGTTGTGGAGCTTAAATCAGTTTCGGAAATATTACCAATTCACCATGCTCAGGTAATTAACTATATAAACCTTCTGAAGGCCCCAAAAGGTATATTGATAAATTTCAATGTGGCTAATCTTTTCCATCAGGGACAAAAAACTTTCGTAAATAAGCACTACGAGTTCCTAAACCCCATATGAAGAGTTTAATGTATAACCAATTTTAAAAAACTATGTATTCTATGTGTCTATGTGGTTTTAAAAAAAATCTGAGCTAAAAAGAATCCTAAAATCGAAGCAAATACCCCCCAAAATCCTTGAATGTACCCACTATCCGAGTAGAGTCTTTTGAGGTCTCTCCCAAATATTTCTCCCAGCCTTTCGCTTCCTCCAATTCAAATTTTACCTCCATCAATTTCTCTTCAGAAAAGGTATTCATTCCTCGATTTTCATCAACCAAGCCTAAATAGCTATGATTTGAAACCCGATAGATCTTGGCCCAACCTTGATCGGCAGTTAAAACCAGCCCCAGCTTTTCAGTCATAAAATTCTCCATCGGCAGCATGTCTTTGTAGTACAACCAGGTGATGCTAGCGTAAAAATTAAACTCCGTGCCCAGGCTAGTTGCCTGTGGAGACAAGCTTTTCAATTGGGGCACCAGTCGCTCATTCTCAGGATGCATGCGGAACATCTCAAACTCCAATAAATATCCCTCCGGGTCCACCGCCACAAAACCATCATGCGCACCTTCTGGCTTGACTTTAAGTGTATATTTAATTTCCACACTTTTCTCCTGTAGTTGTGCATACCAAGCCTCCAGATTATCTGTCAGCAAAGCCAACGCAACTGACTTCGCTTCTCTTCCAGTGTATACGCTACCCTCCACAGATTTCAATACCAATTTTGAATCTCCGACGATTCGAAAAGTTGCGGAATTCTCATCCTCAGCAATCATTTTCAAGCCGAGTGTTTTACTGTAAAAGTCTTTTGCCTTTGGCAAGTCTTTGTAAAACCAGATCAACTGTTGCCCCTGAATTCCAAAATCTTGGAGGTCTCGGAAATCTGAATTTCCTGCAAGCAAATCATTGATTCTCGAAGTCGGATAGCCAAGTAATCTTCCAAAAGCTCTGGAAATCGCTTCCTTTTTCGCACCAGAATATTCTCCGGTCTTCATCAATTGTGCTGCTTGAGATTTTAGCATTTCATAGACTGCGAGACTATTTCCTTTGTAGATCACCAGGACTTCTTTGCCTATCATCACAGAATCGTTAAACAAATCGGTATCGATCAATGCTGATTCCCTGAAAAACTCAACTTCATACTTCTCTGATAGTCGCTTTGCCTCCGGCAAAAATAATTGAGCTTCAACTGAGCTCATTGGATGGCTCAAAGCTATTGGTTTCACTCCAGCCTGTACCATCTCCATAAAAACTTCGAGCGATCCGGATTCCTTTTGGAATTCAACTTTTTCACAGGAAAACAGAGAGATACTAAAAATTATAAGGGCTAAATACCGAAGGGCATCTTTCATAACTAGGCGTTTTTAAAATTCTAATTGGCGAAGATGGGGTTTCGATACCTCTTTATCAAATAAGCCATCAAGTCCAACATCCTACCTCCAATGCAAAAACATGCATTTCTGTAAAGAAGTAAACTGTTAAAAAACAATTTATTATCTTGAAAGCAGAAGAAAGGTACACTAGGTCAATGACTTAAGTCGTTTTGCGAAATTTTTCATTTTTCACCACCTACCAAATAACACATGGAATTAACTATCAAAAACCTTTCAAAGACCTATTCCAATGGAGTAAAGGCATTGAATGACATTTCTTTGACAATTCCTCGAGGGATGCATCGATATCGGAATCTTTGCTGCAGATGATACATACGAGCAAGGGAACGACTAGGCGAATCCTCTCTATATCCAAAAGTATAAAATCAGACCTGGGGAAAGCTCGCTTACCATTCGTGTGAAGGGCGAACCTGCGAAAGCGGGAATTGATCCACTGAATAAGTTGATCGATCGACTACCAGATGACAATAGCATTTCGGTAGAGATTGAATAATCACTCAAAGCCCAACCAGATCGGTTGGGTTTTTTTATGAATTGTTTTTAACCACGAAGGTCACAAAGGTTGTGCAAAGGAAAACCTAGTTCAAGTATTCCAACTTGGAATTTTAGCTTTTTTTTTAACCATTAAGGTCACAAAGGTTTAGAGCAAGATCGCAAAGGGAAATCTGGTTTAGGCCTGTATACGGTGGGTGGGTCTTTCTACTTGGGTCTTTAGCTTTTTTATTAACCGCTAAGGTCACGAAGGTTTTGCGGAGGAACGCAAAGGGAAAATCTGGTTTAGGCCTGTATACGGTAGGTAGGTCTTTCGACTTGGAACTTTAGCTTTTTTTTAACCACTAAGGTCACAAAGGTTTTGCGGAGGAACGCAGAGGGAAAGTCTGGTTTAGGTCTGCCTATGGTAGGTAAATCTTTCTGCTTGGACCTTTAGCTTTTTTTTAACCACTAAGGTCACAAAGGTTTGGCAAAGGAACGCAAAGGAAAACTGGTTCAAATCTTTCTACTTGGACCTTTAGCTTTTTTTTAACCACTAACTTTACAAAGGTTTGACGAAGGAGCGCAAAGGGAAATCTGATTTAGGTCTGCCTACGGTAGGTAAGTCTTCCGACCTAGATCTTTGGCTTTTTTTTAACCACTAAGGTCACAAAGGTTGTGCGAAGGAGCGCAAAGGGAAGTCTGGTTTAGGCCTGCTTACTGATAGATAGGCCTTTCTACTTGGACCTTTAGCTTTTATTCTTTCCACCGCATTGATATCGGCTTTTTACTGAATAGAAATCATAGCGCACATAGAGTTTGACTGCGGAAGTTGAAATCCAATTTGACACTTGGCATAGAAGGAAAAGGACTGATCGGTAAAAAAATAACTCAAAAAGAGTCTCTAGAAAGAAAGGTTGAATGATGCAATGAAGAACAAAACTAAAATGACAGAAAAATCGACCATGCTTTTCAAGAATTTATTTTTGAGGCGAAAATATAGTGTTTTAAACTCCATAAATGATTTAAAAAATACTTTGTTCTGTATTCTCAGAACCAACTGAACTTTCATTATATTTGCCCCGTTATCAGAATACAAATCAAATTAGTTGAAGATGGTATTGACAGAAAAACATAAAGAATTGATCGAACGAATTGGCGTATTTCACGAGCACAAAGGAATGCAGCCATTGGTAGGTAGAATTATTGGATTGCTATTGTTACATGAGGAAGGTGAAGTTTCGTTCGATGAGATCGTAGAGAACCTTGGTGCGAGTAAAAGTGCAGTAAGTAATGCGCTGACATTTCTGCAAGCCAAAGGACGTTGTGTTTATTCTACAAGGCCTGGTGATAGAAAGAGATACTTCGCTTTGAAAGTAAGTGATTGGAAAGAAGATTTTGAACAGGAGCTTGAAAATCTCGCTGAGATTCAAAAATTCATTGATGAAGTTTTGGAAGTTAGAACCGAAAAGAATCCTGAATTCAATTGTAGAATGAAAGACTTCTCTGATTTCTTGGGCTTTTTCAAAAAGGAAATTCCAGCCTTATTTGAGCGATTTAAAAAACAACAAGTGTAAAAAATTTAGGCAATTAGTTCGTAAAAGACAGAACCAACTATAAATTTTATAACAAACTATTATTCAATACCATGTTAAAGAAGTGTTTAGTGTATGCATTTTTCTTATTAGCTCCAGTACTGGCTATGGGGCAGGAAATAACAAAGGAATTTAGCCTTCCTGATATACTTACCTTGAAGGAAAGCATCAAGATCGGACTGGAAAACAACCGGACGCTGAAGAAAGCTATTCTGAATGAAGAGAAAGCAAAGTATCAGAGAAATGAGATCAGAGGTGCTGGCCTCCCTCAGCTTTCTGCCTATGGCCAATACAACAATTTCCTGGATGTGTTTCCACAAGCAGTACCTGGTGGGATTTTCGGAGGCGACCCAAACGAGATTCAGGTAATCTCACTGGGTGTACCTCAATCACTGAAAGCTGGTTTTGAATTGAATCAGTTGCTTTTCAGTAATTCCTATTTGATAGGATTGAAGGCTGCTAAGACCGGCGAAGAGTTTTACCGAATTCTAGCTCAGCAATCTGAGGAAGACGTGATCTACGAGATCTCTATGAATTACTTAGGCGTGATTCAATTGGAACTTCAGAAGGAGAATTTGCGAGCAAATATCGATCAATTGGAAAGTCTGGAGAAAATCCTCCAGTCACAATACGACAATGATCTGGCTCGTAAAGTCGATTTGAACCGAGTAAAGGTAAACTTGACAACTATTAAATCTGAGCAAGAAAATCTCAACATCGCAATCTATCAACGCGAAGGTTACTTGAAGCTCTTGATGGGAATTCCGATTAATACAGTGATCAATTTAGATCAGTCAGTGGCTAATGTGGATCAGAAAGTGAAGAAATTCCAAGTCAGGGATTTCAATATTCTCGACAGAAAAAATATCCAAGTATTGGGAGTGCAGGAGCAGTTGTACAAGTATGAATACAAAAATATCAAAGCTGCGAATCAACCTCAATTGGTTGGTTTTGCTGATTTCAACAAAAATGCTTTCTCTCAGGATTTTGATTTTTTGAATCAAAACAGAGTATGGTATCAAGGATTCTTAATCGGGGTGAGACTGCAGATTCCGATTTTCGACGGGATGCAGACCAAATACAAAGCCGCACAGTCTAAGGTGAATGCACAGCAATTAAATCTTGATCGTCTTCAGGCAGAAGATGCTGCGGAATTAGAATACAAAAATGCAATTAACAAATACTACAATTCACTAAGTACACTGGAGTCTCTGGATGGTAACCTAGATCTCGCAGATGATGTATTTAAAGAAACAACATTGCTTTATAAAGAAGGACTAAGCCCACTGACCGACTTGCTGAATGCAGAAACCACGCAGAGAGAAGCTCAGACCAACTACACGAATCAAATCATACAGGTGAGAATAGCTCAATTGGAGATTCTGAACTCATCTGGGAAAATCACAACCCTTTTACTGTAATAAAAACCCATACCAACGATGAAATCGAGCATGTCTCAGGCGACCCAAACAGGAGCGCCCCGATGTATATCAGAGCGGCCATACGAGATTCCATGTGACCAAAAAAATATAAACACATGAAAAAATTAATAATCATAGCGCTTTTCCTGGTAGGTGGAGGAGCAGTAGCTTTCACGCTTTATAACAATAAGAAAGAGATGAACCAAGCTGCGACGCTCGCCATGAAGTCCAGTGAATACATCTCTGTGACTGTGGAAAAGGTGGAGGAAAAGACTGTTAACAGAAATTTTGAAGCTAACGGAATATTTAAACCGTCTCAAGAATTAAAACTGATGTCTGAGGCTTCTGGGGCAATCGTAAAAATCCAAAGAAGAAAAGGAGATTATGTTCGAAAAGGAGATTTACTGGTGCAGATCGATGACCGTCTGATCCGATCAGAATACACTATTAAAAAGCTAACTAGAGATCAAGCTGAGAGGGATTTGAAGCGATTTGAGAATCTCGCAGCAACCGACGCAATCACAAAAAAGCAATTGGAAGAAAACGAAAATGCATTCAAAATTGCTGATGCACAATTGGGAGCCTTGAAAAAGAGACTGGACGATACTCAGGTAACGGCTCCAATTGCAGGCTTCATAAATGAAGACTATTACGAATTGGGAACATTGGTAAGTCCGGGAATGGCATTGGCAGACATCATTAATAAGAGTCCTCTAAAATTAGTTGTAAATGTCACCGAAAGTGAAATTGCCAAAGTAACTAAAGGTGATGAAATTTCGGTGCGAGTGAATGCAATGTCGGATCAAGATTTTAATGGTAAAGTGCATTTCATTTCAGACAAAGCAGATGCTTCTTTTAAATACCAGGTGGAATTGATCATGACCAGCAAAAATCAGGATAAGATTAGGCCAGGTATGTTCGGTACGGCTCAGTTTAAATTTTCTCAGGAAGAAAAAGTATTGATGATTGATAGAAAATCAATCTCAGGAAGCTTGAAAGACCCAGGTGTTTACCTGATTAAAGACGGTGTAGCCGTTTACCAGCCTGTGAAAATCCATCCTTTGGATAATGGATTTGTAGAAATTCTGGACGGCTTGAAAGCTGGTGACCAAGTGATCGCTTCTGGTCTGATCAATGTGAAGGAAGGTACAAAAGTCAAAGTTCAGTAACTTATGCAAATCACTAAAATATCGATACAACGGTCCACCATAGTGGTCGTACTGTTTACTGTTCTGACATTAATGGGAATTTTCTCATACACACAGTTGTCCTACGAACTTTTGCCAAAACTGGAAACTAACTTGATAACCATTTCTACAGTTTATCCTGGCGCAGCACCTGCTGAAGTGGAAACTTCCGTGACCAAGAAGATTGAGGATGCGGTAGCTTCTTTGGAGGGTATCAAGTCCATGAACTCGATTTCGCAGGAGAGCGTCTCGATCATCACGGTAGAACTGGAAGCTGGGGCAGATGTGGATTATTCTATGCAGGATGCACAACGCAAAATTAATGCGATCCTAGGTGATCTTCCAGAAGATGCTGATCCCCCAAGTCTGGGTAAGATTGATTTGGACGATTTACCGATTATGCAGTTGGCAGTTTATTCCAGCTTGAATCCATCCGAATTTTACGATTTGATCAAAAATAAGATTCAGCCATCTCTGGCTCAAGTAAAAGGTGTAGCTCAAGTGAATATGCTGGGTGGTACCGAACGTGAAATCAAAGTAAACTTGGACAGAAATAAGCTGGATGGTTACGGGATTTCACCGATTTCAGTAGCGCAGACTATCAATACCAGTAATCTTGATTTCCCTACTGGGCGATTGAAAGATGAGGAAGGACAGGTTTTGATCCGTCTTGCGGGTAAATTCCAAACTATTCAGGATATAGAAAATTTGGTGATTGCATACCGTGCCGATGAATCTCCGATCCAACTGAAAGAAGTAGCTGAGGTAGCCGATTCTTACAAAGATGAGGCTATCCTTACCAGACTAAATGGTAAGTCAGCGATTGGTCTGACGGTACAAAAGCAATCCGATGCCAATGCGGTGGAAGTCTCTGAGATTTTGGAACACGAACTTCAAAAGCTGGAGCAGACTTACACTAAGGAAGGCGTTTCTTTCCAGATTTCTCAGAATACATCTGAGTTTACTCTGGAAGCTGCCAATGATGTGATCAAAGATTTAATAATTGCGATTGTGCTGGTAGCCTTGATTATGCTATTATTTCTGCACAGTATTCGAAATGCGATCATCGTAATGGTGGCTGTGCCGACTTCTATTATAGCGACATTTACCGTGATGTTCTTGGCAGGATTTACGCTGAACTTGATGTCTCTACTAGCGCTTTCACTGGTGGTAGGTATCCTTGTAGATGATGCTATTGTGGTGATCGAAAACATCTATCGTCACTTGGAAATGGGTAAAACCATCGCTCAGGCGTCTTATGATGGTATCCGCGAAATCGGTTCTACGGTGGTATCTATCACCTTGGTAATTGTGGTGGTCTTCTTACCTCTGGCTCTGGCTGGAGGTTTGATAGGAGGCATTTTAGCTCAGTTCAGTATTACTGTGGCGACGGCTACTGTTATCAGTTTACTAGTTGCTTTTACGCTCATTCCGCTTCTTACCTCGAGGTTCTCCAAATTGGAGCATCTAGATAAGAATTCTTTTGTTGGGAAAATAGTTTATGGTTTTGAAGCTGGCTTAGATGCTTTTGTGGATTGGTTGATTGGAATTTTAAGATGGGGATTCGCACACAAGTTTGCCTTATTGGGATTCACATTCGTACTCTTTATTTCTTCTTTCCTGCTAGTGATCAAAGGTTTTATCGGTTCAGAATTTGTCTCCGAAGGTGATAGAGGAGAATTCCTGCTAAGGCTCGAGCTTCCAAGAGATGCAACCCTAGAGCAGACCAACTTCAAAACTCGTGAAGTGGAAGACTATCTGAGAACATTGCCAGAAGTCACAGAGGTATTTACTACAGTGGGTATAGTAAGTGGACAGTATACAGGTTCACAGTCTTCTCCTTTTACGTCGGAAATATTAGTAAAATTGGTAGATCCTGAGTTTAGATCTATGACTGGTCCTGACTACGCTAGAAATCTCGAAAACTATCTGGAGGAGAATATAACTGGAGCTGAATATACCGGTGTTCCGATTTCGATCATGGGTACCGCGAATGATGCACCAATTCAGGTGATTATTTCTGGCCCTGACAAGGATTCTATACGCGTGGTTTCAGAGAAAATAGAAGCAATTCTAGCAGGCTTGACGGGTACTCGTAAGGTCGAAAGCTCATTGGAGGACGGAAATCCTGAAATCCGTGTGGAAGTAGATCGCTACAAAATGAATGAGCTTGGTCTTTCCATGGATATGGTCGGAGGAGTACTTCAAGTGGCATTCAACGGTAACGATGATTCCAAATACCTGGATGGTGACTACGAGTATGACATCTTAGTGAAACTGAATGAGTTCGATAGAAGGTCAATCGCTGACGTTCAAAACCTTACTTTCCTTAATAGAAGCAAGAAGCTGATAAAGCTAGAGCAGTTTGCGACAGTGAATCAGTCAGAAGGCCCAACTAAATTGGAGCGAAGAGACCGTGTTTCTTCTGTGAAAATCACTTCACAGGTTGCCGGTATTCCTTCAGGTACAGTCGGTGCAGAATTGACCGCAGCGATTGATCAGATGGATCTTCCGCAGCAAGTTCAGATCAACTATGATGGTGATATGAAAAATCAAAGCGAAGGTTTCGGATCGCTTGGGCTTGCGCTTTTGGCATCCATTATCTTGATCTACTTGATCATGGTGGCCTTGTATGATTCTTACATCTATCCACTGGTTGTGATGTTCTCACTTCCAATGGCTTTGATAGGTTCTTTACTTGCCCTTGCACTGACTAAAGGAACGCTGAGTATCTTCTCCATCATGGGACTGATTATGCTAATGGGGCTGGTAGCGAAAAACGCGATTTTACTAGTCGATTTTACCAATCAGTTGAAAGCAGAGGGAGTAGCCGTGAAAGCGGCTTTAGAAAAGGCCGTGAAGATTCGTTTCCGACCAATCTTGATGACTACGATTGCGATGGTAATTGGAATGATGCCCATTGCTTTGGCAACTGGGGCTGGTGCCGAATGGAAAAACAGTTTGGCATGGGTTATTATCGGTGGATTACTCTCTTCCATGTTCTTGACCTTAGTAGTGGTGCCAGTGATCTATTACCTGTTTGACAGATTTATGGTGAAAATCGGCAAAGCAGAGAAGAAGCATATCGAACTCGAAGACACGAATGTGGACGAATTTGAATCAGAAGCAGCTACTTACGTATAAAACAGAATATACATCCCTTACTGATCCTCAAGATTGGCAAGCGCTTTTAACAACATATACAATGAAAAATTACAGTGATTTACGCAAAATTTCAAAGGTTTTCCATCAATATGGAATTGATCTGACTGGGAAAAGAAAATATGCTTCCTTTGAAACTGATCTGAAAATGGATAGGGTATTTGTCTCTGGTTTGATATTTGAGCTGGAATACGAACTGAGAAAACAAATAGCTGATGACAAGGTGGAAGCTGTGCAAGCACCGGCACAAATTATAAAATTGTTGATGGGTTAATTTGAAAAAGAGTCCCGGATGTCCGGGACTCTTTTTTTTAGTTTTTTTTACCGTATTGCTAACATTGGTTTTCGCGGATGGGAAAGTTAGTTTAAGTATCCAAAGCCTGCCATTCCTTAAGGAGATGTTACTTTTTTAACCACTAAGGCCACAAAGGTTTTGCGAAGGAACACAAAGGAAAATCTGGTTTAGGCCTGCTTACTGATAGGTAGGCCTTTCTACTTGGACCTTTGGCTTTTTTTTAACCACTAAGGTCACAAAGGTTGTGCAAAGGAACGCAGAGGGAAATCTGGTTCAGGTCTGCATACGGTAGGTCAATCTTTCTACTTGGACCTTTAGTTTTTTTTTAACCACCAAGTTCACAAAGGTTTAGCGGAGGAGCGCAAAGGGAAATCTGGTTTAGGCCTGCCTGCGGTAGGTAGGTCTTCCGACTTGGACCTTTGGCTTTTTTTAACCACTAAGGTCACAAAGGTTTTGCGGAGGAACGCAAAGGGAAAACTGGTTCAAATCTTTCTACTTGGACCTTTAGCTTTTTTTTTACCACTAGGTTCACAAAGGTTTTGCAAAGGAGCGCAGAGGAAAATTGGTTCAAATCTTTCTACTTGAACCTTTAGCTTTTTTTTAACCACTAAGGGCACAAAGGTTTTGCGGAGAATCGCAAAGGGGAAACTGGTTCAGGTCTGACTAGGGTAGGTAGGTCTTTCTACTTGGAAATTTATCTTTCATCCTTTTCACCGCATAGATATTGGTTTTTTACCGCATAGAAAACATAGTGCGCATAGTTTGCCTGCAGAAGCTGCTACGGCTTAGACCAAACCAAATTGAAGCAATAAATTTATCAATCCACAAAACTCCAAAAACGGTCAACGTTATTCAGGCACAGTCACACTGTAAACTACCTACTGAAGACTGATCACTGCCATCTGCATACTGCTACGTACTGAAGACTGCCCACTGAAAATTGCCTACTATAATTACTGACAATCCTATTTATCCGACTAAATTAGGGATTGAAAAACCACCATATTATGAAGAAAATACTCCTTGGATTTTTGGCAATCGTCCTGATTGTCGTCGCCATTCTCCTTTTTAATACCCTTCGAATGACTTCTAAGCAAGTCGAAGTTGAAACCTTAACTCAAGTTCCAATCTCAGATCAGGTTTTCGAAAATCTCTCCAAGGCAATTCAATTTCGCACCATTTCTTTCAGCGAGGCTGCCATCCCTGATTCTGCCGAGTTCCTTGGTTTCCATCGATTTTTAGCAGAGACTTTCCCGCTGACGCATGCAAGTCTCTCACTGGAAAAAATAAGCGATTACAGTTTGCTGTACAAATGGCAGGGATCAGATCCTTCCCTAAAACCGCTGATCCTCATGTCACATCAGGATGTCGTGCCGGTCGATGAGCCTACGCTTGCGGATTGGGAAGCTGCTCCATTTTCTGGAAAAATCACCGATACCCACATCATCGGCAGAGGAACGATGGATGATAAAGGAACTTTGATCGGCCTCTTAGAGGCGGTGGAAATGCTACTCTCCGAATCCTTCGTCCCTACCCGAACCATCTATCTTGCCTCCGGACATGACGAAGAACTAGGCGGGGGAAATGGCGCTGCCAAAATTGCGGCGCACTTGAAGCAGCAAGGCATCCAAGCAGCAATGACCATAGACGAAGGCGGTTTTATCGCGGAAGGCTTGGTTCCTGGAGTTGATGTGCCAGTGGCAATGATCAATCTTTCAGAAAAAGGCTATGTTTCCTTCAAACTCACGGTCGCAACTTCAGGCGGTCACAGCTCTGCCCCTCCCCGGGAAAACACCATCGGAATCCTTGCTCAAGCCATCGTGGATTTGGAAAACAATCAATTACCCTACAAGCTCGTCAAGCCGATGGACTACCAAATGGAATACTTGGGTGCAGAACTTCCTTTTCTGACCAAGATGGCTTTTGCAAACCCTTGGCTCCTCAAAGGCCCTATTTTGGAAGGCTTAAATGCCCATACCACTACCGCTCCGACCATTATCGAAGGAGGCGTAAAAGACAATGTGATTCCGACGGTAGCGCAGGCAACCATTAATTTTAGAATTCTTCCTGGAGAGACCATCGAATCAGTACAGGCACATATCGAAAGTACTATATCCGATAAGGTCAAAGTGGAGAATGCGGGCTTTTCAACCAACCCTTCTCCTGTTTCCAGCATCGACTCCGAAGGGTATGAAAAATTAGAAAAAACTATCAGAGGTCTTTTCCCAGGTACGATTGTCGTTCCAGGACTAATCGGAGGAGGTACGGATGCGCGCTATTTCTATGAAATCTCGGATGATGTCTATCGCTTTTATCCCATGCGCCTCGACCCGATTAGCATGACCCGCTTCCATGGGATCGACGAAAAAATCAGCAAGGAGAATTATAAAGAAATCATCCAATTCTCTTACCATCTGATTAAGGAATTCGAGTAAGAGAGCGTATTAATCCGATTTGAAAAGCCCAAAGACTGGGCTTTTTTTTATGTGAAAAATATCTTGGCTAGACGAAAATTGACTCCAATGAGAGCGTAGTCTCCAACAATTATCAGAAGTAATAACACTCGACTATCCATTTGAATTTGTAATTCACACAGTGGCTAATTCATTAAATTCAACCAATTACAAATTGTAACTAGTTGCTCCCACTTAGCTGTAAGGTTACATCGATCCTACCCAATTCACCTGCTGTTTGTCAAGACCTGCGCTAGAGCGATTCCAACTTACTTCAGGGATCAAGTTTTATAGTTCAAATACCAATCGAAATTTTCGATTAGTATGCGCTGCTTTTCGGTTCGTACAAAGTCCAAATAGGCTTGCGCAACGGGGGTGAGCTTTTTTCCTTTCAGCCAGATCAATCGCCACTCTGTCTTGATGGGCAAGCCCTCCGCTTCCAAAATATGCATCTGACCATTGAGTAATTCATTCTGTAAACCAATTAAGGGCATAATGGAGTAACCAAGCCCCGCGATGACGGCCTGTTTTACCGCTTCGTTAGAGGTAAGTTCCATTTGCTTTCGCTGCTGACCCACCCGAGAAGCAAAATAGTTTTCCATCGACATTCTGGTAGCAGATCCCTCCTCTCTATAGATTAAAGGCTTATTTTCGGCTCGATCATTTTGGTTGCCCAAGAGGTATAATTTGTTTTCAATCAAGACCTCTTCCTCGATATTCAACTTGTCGGGGAGCACCGAAACCAATGCAAAATCGGTTTCATTCTTTCTGAGACTTTCCACTACCATCGTTTTATTTGTGACGTCCAACACTAAGTCTATTCCCGTATTTTTTTCCAAAAAATCGGATAAAAAATAGGGGATCACATACTTGCCCGTGGAGGCAGCAGAAATCCGCAGCTTACCCGTCATGATACCTTGAAAAGCCTGTGTCTTATAATTCAGGTTCTCCATTTCCTGAACGATACGCTCCACGATTACCGCTATCTCTTTCCCAAAATCAGTGATGTATAATTGACGGCCTACTACCTCTGTAAGTGGAATATCAAACTGATCCTGCAATTTTTTTAGCTGGATCGATACGGCTGGCTGGGTCATGAAAAGCTCCTCAGATGCCTTGGTGATACTTCGGGTTTGAATGACTTTAAGAAATATATGAAGCTGATGGATGGTATAATTCATAACTTATCATTTATGTATACTATAAAGAATATAAATACAAATATATGGATCAGGATGCTAACCTTTGCAAGGCAATCAAAAAGAATAGCACTATGGCAATTTCAGCATGTAATCAAAACTCCGAGTTACACCAAAAAGAATTAAGGCAAAGTAAGGTATCCTGGAATAAATCAATCAATTGGAAAAAAAATCCCAATAAACCTTCCAAGGCAGTTCAAACATTTCAATTAACGTCATTTAAACAATTTCTTAATCCTAAAACATTCTAAGCAATGAATCAAACCTTACTTTCTGTCATCGCTTTAACCTCACCGGTAGTTTTTTTAGCAACCGCCTTGTTTTCTTGGTTTGAGCGTGGCTTGCGTCCTTCGCGGGTAAAACGAATGGCCGTTGCCTCCACGTGGATCAGTATTATCACAGCCGCGATAAGCGGTTTTTTTGTATTCAATTATGGAATGCTGGAGACGGCCTTGATTGGTGCTAGAGGACTTGGCATCAGCCTGAGACTTGATTCGATCAGCATCCTCATGTTTTCGATGATTGCTATAATTGGACTGATTGTGGTACGCTATAGTCTCAATTACCTTGACGGAGACGATCGACAAGGTGCTTTTATAGGTCGGCTTGCAGCTACCATTGCATCAGTGCAGCTCTTTGTGCTCTCGGGTAACCTTGGCATCCTTTTCCTTTCCTGGGTACTGACGAGTATGTCCCTTCATCGCTTATTGATTTTCTATAAGGAGAGACCAGGAGCCATCGTGGCCGCGCGTAAAAAGTTTATTGTTGCTCGACTGGGAGATGCCTGCTTGCTGGCAGTGGTGCTATTGCTTTACAATCAATTCGAGACGGGCAATCTGGAAGTTATTTTTACGGAATTAAAAAATGCGATCGCAATAGGTCAAACACCCGAGGGAATAGAGCTCGCAGCAGTATTACTGGCAGCTGCAGCACTGTTGAAGTCTGCACAATTTCCACTGCATGGCTGGCTGATAGAAGTAATGGAAACACCAACGCCTGTATCCGCATTGCTCCATGCAGGGCTACTCAATGCCGGACCTTTCCTCATTATTCGGATGGCCTACGTCATGGAAGTGAGTACCTATGCTTCAGCGGTGCTAATCGTTTTGGGAGGATTTACAGCATTATTTGCCTCAGTAGTATTTCTTACGCAAACCTCGGTGAAGACCGCTTTAGCCTATTCCAGTATTGCACATATGGGCTTTAGTTTGATGACCTGCGGATTTGGCGCTTACGCTGCATCCATGCTCCACCTAGTGGCTCATTCCTTTTATAAAGCACATGCTTTCCTATCATCTGGAAGTGTGATTGACACGATCAGATCATCCAAAGTAACAGCAGCCAAAAGGATCGGTAGCCCTGTCAGAATAGGACTTGGAATTCTGTTGGGCATGGGTCTTTATACAAGTTTTGCCATTCTTTGGGGAATAGATCTGGTGAAAGAAGGCTCCCTTTTGGTCATTGGGGCCATTATCGCCTTGGGTCTTTCAAGACTGTTTACCTCCGCACTGGATAGTAATGGGGGTCCAAAACTGATTTTAAGAGCTTCGCTGCTTTCGCTGCTTGTAACGGTTTTATTTTTTACGCTGGAATCAGGAATGCACCAGTTGCTTTCGGGCCATGTACCTGAATTAGCAAATCCCGGAATACTAGAAACCATTCTAATGGGCGGCCTACTCCTCATCTTTGGAGTTGCGGTATTTATACAGATTGTGGCGCCTGTGATTTCGGCTACGCCTTTTTCCAAAGCTTGGGCCATCCATTTGAGGAATGGATTATATATGAATACTGTGTTTGATCGAACGGTGCGTTCCTTGTACACGCATGGCACTGAAGGCAAATCTCAGGTGCTTGAGCATCTTGAGCCAATCAATCATGAGTGTTACGCTGACCTAAAACAAAAACACAGAGACGATCTGGCACCGGCTGCTGCACTCATTTCAAAATCTATCTCATGAAAGACATCAACCTAACCAACCATCAAGTGGGCATCTTTGAAAATCTGACTAGTAACCAAGAGGAGCTTGTAGCAACCTTAAGAAGTGCCTGCAAAAAAATTGCTCCGCTGTGGCCTTTGGAGAATTTTGTCGCCGTAAACCCTTATCTGGGATTTGCTGATAAAAAATTTGGTGCTGTAGCGCAAGAATTGGCAGCAGCGGGAGGAATTCAGATGACCTTACCAACTGCATTTTACCTGCAAAAAATCCGTGAAGGTCGCATAACTGCTGATGACCTTAGCACTGTTTTGCGTAAGCGAAAATCAGCTAGTAATGCTCAGGAGTTTATCAAAAGTTTGGAAAATGAGCAACACCACGAAGAAGAAATGACAACGCTTGCCACGGTGGCGGATGTGGCTACTCAGGTGACCAATAAAGACTGGAATCGTTTTATCGTTGGGACAATCTCTCCCTGGGCTGCTTCCTATTTTGACAATGGACAAGCCACCTGGTCCGCAGCGGATCAACAATCAGGTCTTTTTATGGCCTGGAAGGCGGAAGCCGCTATAGACTTTACGCCTGAGTTGAGTGGATTGAAAGGTTTTAGAAAATTGGTCAAGGCTTTGCCAGATCATCCCATTGCTGCAAGCCAATTTGCTTTAAAAAAATTAGGGGTTTCGAAGGACGGCATCTCATTGTACTTACACCGACTACTCCTCCGAATGGGCGGTTGGTCAGCTTATGCTGCTCGACTGGATTGGGATAGTGAATTGTACGGAGGCAAAGACGGGAAGCTCATCGAGTTTTTAACTGTGCTTGCCTGCTGGGAAGCTTGCTTGATGGAAAGTCTGAATACCCCTGAACTATCCGCCAAGTGGGAAAGTGCCCGATCAATGCTCTCGCAAGTCAATGTAGAAACAGATCTTAACCAACAGTTGGTAAAAAAACTAATCCTTCAAGAAGCTTTTGATGTCGCTGCACAGCGCGATCTTGTGGGTAAGTTTCAGGGCAAAAAGAGGATGCCCGATAAGAAGACCGAGCAAGCTAAAGCACAGGCAGTTTTTTGCATCGATGTGCGCTCAGAAGTGTATCGGAGAAATCTCGAGTTGACCGATGGCCAGATTGAAACGCTGGGATTTGCAGGATTTTTCGCCTTCGCAATCAAATATATTCCCATTGGCCATGAAGCGGGTGAAGCGCAATGCCCTGTGCTACTGAAGACCGGTCCAACGATCATGGAGCAGTTGCCCGATCAGCATCAACATCGAGCTGCCTTGAACGATCGACTCTTTCACCGACAGATTGAACAGGTATGGAAGTCATTCAAATCCGGAGCCGTGACTTGCTTTAGTTTTGTAAGCCCCATGGGTCTTTTCTATTTGCCCAAGCTGGTTTCGGATGCCTTTAGCTGGACTAGGCCCGTTTCCAATCCCAATACGGTAGGAATGAAAAAGGACTTTTCTGAAAAGAAAGGGATTAGTCTGGCCACTGACCGCAATGATTCTATACTGGGGATTCCGCTGGATCAGCAGATTCAAATGGCCACAAATGCATTGAAGGCGATGTCGCTGGATTGTGATTTTGGGAAATTTGTACTGATCGTAGGACATGGATCCACCATGGTCAATAACCCACATGCTACAGGGTATGATTGCGGCGCTTGCGGAGGACATACGGGTGAAGCCAATGCTAGAGTAGCAGCTGCAGTGCTGAATAATCCGGAAGTAAGAGCAGGCTTGCTTGAAGTAAGTATTTCCATCCCGGCCAATACGATATTCCTCGCCTGCCTTCATGATACTACGACAGATGAAGTGAGCATCTTGAATGCAGCAGATATCCCAGCCAACAAAGCAGCCGAGTTGCAGGATCTCAAAACTTCGCTAGCCATGGCAGGACATGCCACCAGAGCAGAGCGCTCTTTGAGACTAGTGTCTGACTCCAATTGTGACATAGACAAAGCAATACTCACAAGAAGCAAGGACTGGGCACAACTCCGTCCCGAATGGGGGCTAGCCGGATGTTCGGCATTTGTGGTGGCACCCCGCGAGAGAACGAAAGGAATTGACTTTAAGGGTAAGTCCTTTCTGCATTCCTATGAATGGAAAAAGGATCAGGAGTTTTCGGTACTAGAACTGATCATGACTGCTCCCATGGTGGTGACCAGCTGGATCAACTTGCAGTATTACGGTTCCACGGTGGACAACAAGAATTACGGATCGGGTAATAAAACGCTCCACAACGTTACTGCCGGAGTTGGAGTCTTAGAAGGATATTCCGGAGACCTGCGGGTAGGATTGCCATTACAGTCGATCCACGATGGTGAGCAATTTCAGCACGATCCGCTCCGCCTCAGTGTTATCATTGAGGCACCGATCAAAGCAATGAATTCTATTCTGGAGAAACATAAAGGGGTAAAGGACTTATGCGATAATAGCTGGATCTACCTTATGGCGATGGATGAAGAAGGAAAGGTATCGCATCGATACAATGGCAACTTGACCTGGGTAGAAGTAGATCAACTAGCAGCCTGATTCTGCTGCTCTAGGAGCAAGAAAGATTGGAATAAAATTCTTCCCTGCTGATTTCCTTTACTACAAAGACAACCTAAATAAAATCATCATAATTTCCGAACTACCATTTAGTGAAAGTGATGACTGGAGTAGTGTTTTCTTGCGGTACTTTGACAAAGCAGGGAAGCTATTTACCCTTGAAAGAAAAATAAAAAACAGCAAGTAACATGGGTTTTGCAACAAGCGGGCAGAAGTTCAAATTGGGTGCTTTGTGCTGCTATTGAATTTTAGTGAAAAATTGAAACTTTATACTCCACCCCACCAAACGCAAAGCCCAAAAATATTGCACTTTTTCCAAATCGTCCAAATGCCATCATTTCTAATAAATCGGCACCACGGTCGAATTCTTAATCTCATGCAGGACAAAAGAACTCTGGATCTGAGAAATATTGGGCAATGCTGCAAGCTTTCCGGAGGAGAATTGATGGTAATCGTTCAGATCCTTCACAATGAGTTTCAATAAAAAATCACTTGCTCCACCCATCAGGTAGCACTCCTTCACTTCAGGGAAATCGGAGACCGCTCGGCTGAATGATTCGATCGCTTCCAGTTTCTGACTTTCCAAGGATACGGAGCAAAATACAACCATGTAGGAAGGAAGCATGGACTGCTCTAGGACAGCCACATATTTCTTGATCAATCCCGCTTCTTCCAACTTTCGAATCCGATCATAGACGGGCGTTTTAGTCAAGCCGAGTGCAGCCGCGAGTTCCTTTGCATTGGCCTTGGAATCTGTTTGCAACAGTTGGAGTAGTCTTTTATCGAGTTCATCTAATTTCATGGCGTATTTCTTCCTGATTTGGCATGTAAATATACTCAAATCAGGAATTGAGTTCTATGATTAACCAGTTGACAGTTTGTTTTCCTGTAAAACGGCGATCCATAGGATTTGAAGCCAGGCAGAAGGAACTTTGGGGGAATATAAACTCATCTTTTCCCATGAAAAAGACAATGCATCCTGAAAGTCTGATGATGTCCCACGGCTATAAGCCAGAGCTCTCAGAAGGAGCCATCAAGCCTCCAATGTTCTTGACTTCGACATTTGTGTTTAAGACTGCAGAAGAAGGAAAGTCATTTTTTGAAGTAGCCTATGGACTCAGAGAGAAAAACGATCAAGAAGATCTCGGTCTGATCTATAGCCGGATCAACAATCCCAATCTTCAAATACTGGAAGAGCGACTCTGCCTCTGGGATCAAGCTGACGACTGTGCGATTTTCGAAAGTGGCATGTCTGCGATTAGCACGGTATTTCTAGAGCTGCTGAAGCCTGGTGATCTGCTCATCTATAGCATGCCTACCTATGGAGGTACCAGTCATTTCATAGCGCACTATCTCCATCAAACCGGAATCCGTAACATTGCCGTAAGGGCAACTGACACTCTGGAAGAGGTAATCGCTATGGTAAATGCCTCTGGTCTAGCTGAGCGATTGAAATTGATTTACCTGGAAACTCCATCCAATCCGACCAATGATCTCTTCGATATCAAGATGTACAAAGCAGTCGCGGATCATTTTAGCAATCCAGATGCACCTGTTTCACTTGCAGTAGATAATACTTACATGGGCCCACTCTGGTCGCATCCTATTGCACATGGCGCAGATCTCGTGTTGTATTCTGCTACAAAATTCATTGGTGGTCATAGTGATGTCATTGCTGGAGCGGTGCTGGGAAATGCCAATTTGCTCAAACGAATGAAAGTGATGCGGACGTTTTTGGGAAATATGGCCAGCCCTCATACTTGTTGGTTGCTGCTACGAAGTCTAGAAACCCTCAAAGTGAGAATGGAACGGCAGGCTAGTAATGCTCAAAAGATTGCTGATGTTCTGAAGGATGATCCAAGAGTCGAGAAAGTCTGTTTCCTTGGACAGCTAGAAGCTGGAACCCAAGCGTACCATATCTATTCGCAACAGTATTCATCTGCTGGTACCATGATCGCATTTGAACTGCAAGGAGGCGAAGCAGAAGCCTTCCGATTCTTGAACAGTCTCCAACTGATCAAACTCGCGGTAAGTCTTGGCAGCACAGAAAGTCTGGTGCAGTTGCCTGCAGCGATGACACATATAGGAATGACGCCAGAAGCACGTGCAGCATTTGGAATCAGTGATAAGTTGATCCGGCTGTCTGTTGGGATCGAACATGTCGATGATTTGCTGATGGATATCCTCCATGCAATAAGTGAAAGTATTCGATCGACTGAAAAAGCCGGAGTTCTTGAAAATGTAGAAAAATAATGGGAAACGGATGATATAAGACGGGAGGCAGAAGTAGGGCAAATACTGGTCAATGCCAATAATCCATTGTCGCTAATTTTAAGGTAAGGCTATACTGATCCCAATCGGTATAGCCTTTTTCAATTTTCCCTAAAATCACCAAGATTTAAATTTCAACAATCCCTAAGTTTCATAGAAAAATTCAGATAATTTTCTTGGGCAATAAGCGTTCAATTCACTGTATCAAATATCTGACTAAATCCCCTAAGATCACCAATCGCAAAAACAGGGGCTACCTTCCTTAAAGTATTTTATCATACTTTGAGAAGGCAATAGTACAAACGGTCTTTTCAATCATCAATCCTAATCCTATGACTAAATCCAGCTATCCAAAATCCTTTTCCCATATTGGTATTACTGTCCCAGACATAACTAAAGCAGTGAAATTCTATTCAGAAGTAATGGGCTGGTACGTAATTATGCAACCATCCAACGTGAAAAAGGAAAGAGAGACCGCGATCGGACAGATGTGCATTGACGTCTTTGGAGAGAATTGGGAGGAATTTGAAATCGCTCACCTAGCTACTTCTGATGGAATTGGAATTGAATTATTTTCCTTTCCAAATGGAGTTAAGGAAGCACCTGAGTTTAACCCTTTCAATACAGGACTTTTTCACTTTTGCATTCAAGACCCAGACATTGAGGAACTGACAGCAGAAATCGTGAGGCATGGCGGAAAACAGCGAATGCCCATACGAGAATACTATCCAGGTGAAAAGCCTTTTAAAATGGTGTATGTAGAAGATCCCTTTGGTATTGTATTTGAGATCTATACGCACAGCTATGAACTCACTTATTCTTCTGGAGCTTACCAAAAATAAAATAACGAAGATCTAAAAGCCCCACTTTCATCCGATTGGGGCTTTTTTATGTCAAAAAATAATAATCTGGGAATCAGAAATAAGCTGACCTGATTATCCTTAACGATGACAGTAAAAATCAAAAAGCAGCTTAATATATGGTAAACACTGGCATTGCCGGTACTTCTTCCCGATGGTTACTGGGATATCATCGGCTCACCTCGCCGTGGCGGGCCTTCCCGTGAGTTAAGCAAAGAAAATTACATTAACAGCATAATTACGAATAACCAAACTAATTATTATACCTAATTGATAAATTCATTACATTTCTATTCCTCATGGAAAAAAAAGAGAAGCCAATTTTCCACAAACGAATCTTTTGAGATGTCAATTTTGAAAACCTTGATTACGATAAGAAAGCCAATTTCATTATTGAGCGAGTATTTGAGCAGGGTGATATGTCGGATATTCGAAATTGCCGCATATACTATGAAGACGAAAAAGTAACTGAGGCATTATTAAATGCAAATTTTTTACCTAAAGTTACTATGTACCTAGTAGCAGCTGTGATTGATCGACCTTTAGAAGAATTTAAATGCTACAAACTCAGACAGTCGAACCCGGGACTCTTTCCCTACTAGAAAAATTGATGGATATTCCAGGGCTCAGGAGTTTTGGATTGGTAGGAGGAACTGCGCCAGCATTAAAATTTAGTCACCGGATTTCAGTGGATTTAGATTTATTTTCTAATGAGAGATTTGAAAATGTGACTATTGAAAATTCTCTAACTAGAGTTTTTGGTTCTGACTTTGAAAATCGAACAAGTACTCCAATGTTTGGCGATTTTTGTTTCATTGAAGGAATAAAAGTAGATCTCATCAGATATCCTCATCCGCTGATTCGACCTTCGGAGACCATTGCCGATATTCGGATGTATTCCAATGAGGATATTATTGCCATGAAGGTCTAGACAATTCTAGGTCATCCTAAGAAGAAAGACTTTTGGGATGTAGCAGAATTATTGAAGCACTATATGGTAAAAGATTTTATAGACTTTCACCAGGAGAAATTTAGCACGCAGAATCTCCCAATTTCTGTCCCTCAGGCCATTTCTCATTTTTCAGATGCTGAAGAAAGCGAGGATCCAGTCAGCCTTAAGGGCCAGACTTGGACTAAATTTCAGAAATTAATTCAGAAAAAAGTAGCTGAATACCTGCTGTGAATTTGGTCTGACTAGTCTTTTTTCTAGTTAAAAATTACTGGCGTCCGACAAAATTTCGTTTTTGGAAATTAATCGGCTTAGAAATGAGTATTTGGAAATTTCCCCGTACCTCCTTAGGTGATGTATCATTGATGGTTCAAAAGGGGGGTAGTTTTCAGAAAGGCGTTGAAATGTTCATTTTGCGCTAACTGGAGCATATTTTTTCAGAGTTTTAGTTTTACTCGGACGCCAGTAGTTAAAAATCATGTCATTATCAAATCTATAACTTACAAGAAATAGTTCAGGCAACTTTAAACTGTTTTAAATTCAAAACAATTATTCCTGTTTTTGTTCTGAGTTCAAAATAATACTATGGAAGATCTGTACATTTTTCAAAAGTAAGTTTCTCTGGATTGGAAAAGATACCTCTTTCCAAAACTGGATCCACAAGAGAAGCTTTTAGGAATTAAAGGCCTTAGAGGCGTGGGAAAAACTATACTCTTACTGCAGTATTTGCTTTCTTCTCCCCTAGAAAATCAGCAGAAACTATATGTCACAGCGGATCATCCCTATTTCTATTCATCCAGCCTTTTCGAGCTAGCAAATCAGTTTTACGCCTAGTTCGGCAAGCTTTTAATAATCGATGAGGTACACAAATACGCCAATTGGTCCAGAGAACTCAAATTGATTTATGATGGATTTCCAAAATTGAAGGTGCTTTTTACCAGTTCTTCGGCGCTGGATCTTTATCATGGTGAATCGGATTTAAGTCGTCGGTTGATCACACTAAATCTCGAAGGCCTATCATTTCGAGAATATCTGAATTTGACTTCAGAGAATAATTTTGAAAAAGTAGAGCTGGTGGATATCCTAACAAATCACCAAGAGCTAAGTAGGGTGATCACAACTGACTTCCATCCGCTTCCAGAATTCAAAAGCTATTTAAAGCAAGGTTACTTTCCGGCTATCGCCCAAGTAGAGGGTTCAAGTATGAAAATGCGAACATTTCAGACGATCAACACGGTGCTTGAAACTGATTTGGCTTTTTCCAAGGAATATTCACCTGCCAATATTACAAAAATCAAAAATCTCCTTGGAGTGATTGCGGTGACGGTACCCTTTGAACCGAATATTTCTAAAATTGCTGAAAAATTGGGGATTAGCAGAAATACGGTCTATGCTTTTCTTACCCATTTGCAAGATGCTAAAATCCTGAATTTGGCAAATAAGCCAAATAAGGGGATCAGCCACCTTCAAAAACCGGATAAAATCTATTTCGAAAATACCAACTTCACCTTTTCCCTTCAGGAAAGTCCAAGCGTAGGGACCATTCGTGAGACATTTTTCTTAAACCAGTTAAAAAATAGCGGCCACACGGTCAATCTAAGTACTCAAGGGAATTTCCTAATAGACGAAAAATGGATTTTTGAAATTGGAGGGCTATCCAAAGATGGCAGTCAGCTCAAATCTTTGGCAAATGGTTTCTTGGCCCTAGGCGAAATGGAAATAGGTTTCGCAAAGAAAATCCCTCTTTGGCTTTTCGGATTTTTGTACTAAAACTTACCTCCCCTCCCTTTGGGCCATTCGAAAACCCCGCGGTGATAGTTTATTTTGCTTCTTAAAACTCCGGTTGAAATACGAAAGATTTTCATACCCCACTCGAAAAGCAATTTCTGCGACACCTAAATCTGTTTCAATAAGTAACTTTTGGGCCTCCGCAATTCGGAGCTGCTGCAAGTATTGCGTAAATGTCTTTCCAGTTCGGAGTTTAAAAAATCGGCAAAATGCTTCTTTACTGAGATTTGCCTTTTCTGCTGCCTGATCCAAATTGATAGCTTGAAATCGGTTTTCCAGCAAAAACTGCATGACTTGATTCATTCGCGTTCCATCGCGTTCATTTAGATTCGGACTACTTTGATTTAAAGGAATCAATTCAGCATTAGCGCTGTCCAAGAACGTGAAAAGTGTGATTCCGAAAAGGAATCGTTCTAATCCTTGAAAAGTCGAAAATTCAGTTAAAATCTTACTCAATTCACCTAAAACCTCCCCTTTGACTTGAAAGCAACTCCCTGTCATTGCGCGGAATTTTTGCAGGGAATTCAGTTCTTCCACCTCCAACACAGCGTTGCCTAAAGCTTGAAAATCAAAAAATACCGTATTCCCTGCCACAATCAATTCACTTTCTGATTGGAAGTATTCTGGATCACTTCGAAAGACATGTGGTACATTTTCTCCTAAAAAAAAGACATCTCCCGACTGAAATCGACCTACATAATCCCCACTGAGAAACTGGCCTTTGCCCTCCAAAATCAATGTAAGTTGCAACTGAGGATGTTGATGAAGTTTGTCATAAAAGTGCGCGCCTCTATCTTCTTGAAAGCGAATAAACTCCTTTTGAGACTTTGGGATTTGAAAAGAAATGACTTTCGACATCATCAATTTGGTATCAGATTATTATTTACAAATACAAATTATAAATAATTAGATCAATACAGTATCGATTAATATTAACCCTGTGGAAGAAAATCCGCTTTGGCTCCGCTAGTTTTGGAATAAAAAATACAATGAACTGGTACGGTGTATTTCCTGCGGTAACAACCAAATTTCATGCAGACGGAAGTCTGGACATGTCCTTATTTTTCAAAAACCTCGACTTTCAGCTCGAATCTGGAGTTCATGGGATTATACTGGGAGGCACATTGGGTGAAAGCTCAGCCCTTTCCACAGAAGAGAAAATTACACTGACCAGAGAGACGGTCAATTACATCGAGGGTAGAGTTCCAGTTATTCTAAATATTGCCGAGGGAGCAACGCAAGACGCCCTATTTTGGGCTAAGAAAGCAGAAGAATTAGGCGCTTCAGGCTTGATGATTCTTCCTCCTATGCGCTATGCGGCTGATGCAAGAGAAGTAGTGACCTACTTTAAAACTGTCGCCAACTCCACTAAGCTTCCGATGATGATCTACAACAATCCTGTGGATTATAAGACTTTGGTGACCATCGATATGTTTACAGCACTAGCAGAATGCGAAAATATCCAGGCAATTAAGGAATCCACCAGAGACATCTCCAATGTGACTCGTATGATTAACCGCTTTGGAGATAGGTACAAGTTGCTTTGCGGAGTGGACACCTTGGCCATGGAAGAGCTCTTGATGGGTGCTTGCGGCTGGGTGGCAGGTTTGGTTTGCGCTTTCCCGAAGGAAACCGTTACCATTTTCAACCTAGTTCAGGAAGGGAAAATTAAGGAAGCAGCGGCGATTTACCGTTGGTTTTTGCCCCTTCTAGAGTTGGATATTCATCCTAAATTAGTGCAATACATCAAACTGGCAGAAACGCACTGTGGGGTTGGAAGCGAACATGTTCGTGCACCTAGACTGACTTTGATCGGAGAAGAACGTCAAAGAATCGAGAAGATCATTACTGACGGCATAGCTAAACGGCCTGTTTTATAAGTATTAAATAGGGAGATATCAGAACCGAGATTTGAGTAGAATGTACCAGGTCCAACGTACCAAGTAATGTAAAAATGGTGGTTGTGCTAATTATTAAACAGTATGATCTAGAACCAAGATAATAATACTAGACCTGCCGTTTGATTCCGTATTTTTGAAAATGGATGTTTTGCAGTATTTTGGATAATCTCTTGACAGTATCCTGTGCGGCGGATTTTATAAATTATGCATTTGGCATCCAATATCGGACACCTGAGATCGGTCCTCAAACATCCATCAACCAACAATTATAAAGCTGAACCAATGAACTTAGATCAAATTTTTAACTCTGCACACGAAGCATTTTTAACTTATAAAAACCTCTCTGGCACTACAAAAGCTGACTTTCTCGATAAAATTGCTGAAATCCTAGAAGAAAACCGAAGCGCAATCGTTCCGATGGCAGTACGGGAATCCAATCTTGCTGAAGGCAGAATCAACGGAGAATTAGGTCGAACTACTGGTCAAATTAAGCTATTCGCCAATCTGCTGCGTGAAGGAAGTTGGGTTGAAGCAACGGTAGACCCTGCGGATCCGAATCGCTCTCCTTTGCCGAAGGCGGATATTCGTAGAATGCTTACACCACTTGGACCGGTTGTGGTATTTGGTGCCAGCAATTTCCCATTAGCATTCGCTACAGCAGGTAGTGATACCATTTCAGCTTTGGCCGCAGGTTGTCCGGTAGTCTATAAGGGCCATCCTGCTCACCCAGATACTTCAAAGTTCGTCGGTACTTGTATTTCACAAGCCGCACAGAAGTCAGGTCTTCCACCCGGAATTTTCACACATGTAGCGGGCGGCATAAAAACAGGACAGGATTTGGTCAAGCATCCTTTAGCGAAAGCGGTAGGTTTTACAGGCTCATTTAGGGCGGGAAAATCACTTTTCAATATCGCCGGCAAGCGGGATCAGCCGATTCCAGTATATGCGGAAATGGGCTCAGTCAATCCGATTTTTGCATTTCCAAAGCGATTAAAGAATGAACTCGTGCCACTTGCCCAGAGCTTTGTGGGTTCTTTGACTTTGGGAGCAGGTCAATTCTGTACAAATCCAGGATTGATATTCGTCCCTCGAACATTGGCTGAGCGATTTGGAAATGCCATATCGGATACGATTCAAGAAGTAGCCGCAGCTCCGATGCTTCACGAAGGAATTGCAGAATCCTATTACAAATCCCTCAATGAACTCCAGCTTCGCTCCGAATTGGAATGGGTGAAAGTTCCCGATGCAAAACATCTGATCAATGCCAGTCCTGCCTTGGCGGAAATCTCTGCTGCTGATTGGATGGGAGATAATTTCTTTCAGAAGGAAGTTTTTGGCTCTTTCGCTTTGATGGTGGTTTATGAAAATACAACCGAGCTGATGGCAGTTGCAGAAAAGCTTCATGGCCAGTTGACGATTTCCCTTTGGGGAGATAACGATGAGCTCAGTGCTCACAAGGAATTCATCAACTTATTGGAAGAAAAATGTGGACGATTGCTTTTTAGAGGCGTCCCTACCGGTGTGGAAGTGGGCTACGCAATGCAGCATGGCGGACCTTTCCCAGCTACTATGGATTCAAGAAGCACTTCAGTCGGAGCTCATGCCATCAAACGTTTTGCCCGGCCAATCGCCTTTCAGGATATGCCCCAAGAATTACTTCCTGATGCGTTGAAAGACGAAAATCCATTAGGAATAATGAGACAGGTGAATGGGAAGTTTGAGGTATAGGATTTGATTTCAGAAGTGCAAATGACGGTTTACGAGATTTTGAGAAACTTCAATACTAGATTCACAACTTTGACTCTTAAGATTAAAATATCTTTTCAAAAGTCTCCTTTTAATTATTCGATCCCAATTTTCCAATCTTTTCCAATTTTCAATTTTGAAATAAATAACATTGAATACTGAATGATGAATACTGAAGTCTCAAGGGGTTCCAGACATACGTTCTCTTGCATCGATGCCCACACCTGTGGCAATCCTGTTCGAGTAGTTTCTGGTGGGATTCCTTTTCTCAAGGGAGATACTATGCTGGAGAAGCGTCAGTATTTTCTGGAAAATTACGACTGGATTCGTACCGGACTGATGTTCGAACCTCGGGGACATGATATGATGTCGGGCTCCATGCTTTTTCCTCCACATGATCCTGAAAATGATTTTGCTGTGCTCTTTATCGAAACTTCCGGCTGCTTGCCCATGTGCGGTCACGGCACGATTGGCACAATCACCATTGCGATCGAAGAAGGATTGATACATCCCAAAACTCCGGGATTTCTAAGAATGGAAGCTCCAGCCGGTTTGGTTCTTATCGAATATAAACAGGAAGGCAAAAAGGTCAAATCCGTCAAGCTTACAAATGTGAAGAGTTTTTTGGCAGCCGAAAACTTAGAAATCGAATCTGAAGAACTCGGTAAACTCACCGTGGATGTGGCATACGGAGGCAATTTCTACTGCATCGTGGATCCGCAGGAAAACTTTCCCGGATTAGAGCATTTCAAAGCCGAGCAACTCATCTCCATGGCTCGAAATCTTCGTGCAAAAATGAACGACCGCTACGACTTTGTACATCCTGAACAGGATCGAATCCGTGGACTTTCTCATGTACTTTGGACGGGGAAAACCTTGGACCCAAACAGCACCGCCAGAAATGCTGTTTTCTACGGAGACAAAGCGATCGACCGATCTCCATGTGGCACAGGTACTTCCGCTCGAATGGCGCAGTGGTTTGCTAAAGGCTGGTTAAAACCCGGCGATGAATTTATCCATGAAAGTTTTATCGGATCAAAATTCACCGGAAGAATCGAAGAAGTCACCGAAATCGCCGGCAAACCTGCAATCATTCCAAGCATCGAAGGTTGGGCAAAAGTGTATGGATACAATACGATCATTTTGGATGACGATGATCCGTATGTGCGTGGATTTCAAGTGATTTAAGAATCAAGAGCCTAGAGTCAAGAACCAAGGAAGACCTTAGTCCGATTTAATACAAAACTCTTCAAATCTAAATCTAAAACAAGTCAACACCTTCGAGGTCTTAAAGCTTTTGCATAAAAACCAAAAATTCGAATTAAAGACCTTAAAGGTTAATGAAATCCGACCTTGGTTCAAGCGAATTATCCTTAAATTGCTTACACAAGGCTTTTGAAAATCTTTCAATTATGGGGTTCAAGGCTAGAAAATGAATCTCAATCAAAAAACTTCCCCATTCAAAGATGAGCTCTTTACTTAGCTACATTTCAGTCCTCTTTTTTGTGACTTTTTGGTCGGGCAACTTGCCGCTTTTCAAAGCAGCACTTTTTTTAGCACTGAGACTCCCATGGAAATAGCATTGGCGACTTCACTGAACGACCTCAGACAGGCTAAGTCCGATACCATGTTTTTTAACAGTATGCTTCGCTACAAGTCAGAAGACGGGAGTTGGGATTCCATCCGAGTGGAACTGAGCACGCGTGGCAACTCGAGAAGAATCCGATGTGACTTTACCTCTGTGCGAACAAAAATTGCTAACAAAGAAGCTAGAAATACCATTTTTGATGGGGAAAAAGCCTTAAAGTTGGTCCCGCCTTGTGAAGATTCAGAATCCTTTTACGACTTGATAGCGAAGGAATTTGGATATTATAAATTCTACGAAAAAATCAGCCCTTACTACTTTAATATTAGGCTGGTCAACCTTACGCTCACAGCTACTCGGGGCCGAAGATCCAAAGGCTATCAATTGACCTCCTTTTTGATTGAGGATGGTGACAAAACAGCGAAACGGTTTGATGCGAAAATCTCTGATTCGAAACTTGTCCGCCCGAATATTGTAAATGACACAGTTGCCCTGAAGCAAGATTTTTTCTCATTTATGATCGGCAATACAGACTGGTCAAATACTGTTCAGCATACTATCAAAGTCATAGAGCGAAAAGATAGTAAGGTCATCCCGCTTCCTTATGACTTTGATATGTCGGGATTTGTCAGTGCGTCCTACGCCATTCCCTATGATTACTTACCGATCCAAACAGTTCAGGAAAGGCTGTACCGAGGAATCTGTAGAGAGCCAGAACTGGTACAATATGTCAGAGACTATTTTCTGATGAAAGAACAAGTGCTAAATGAAATCCTCGGAACGCTACAAAGTGAGATCCAAACCAGTCAATATATAATGGCCCGTAATTACATCTCCGAGTTCTTTGAAATCATCAAAGATGACAAACAGTTTGAGGCCCAAATATCATCCAAGTGTATCCCAAATACCTACTAAATAGGCTCCATATTTCTCTTATCGCCCTTCCCTAATGCTTCACTCCTTTCGCTTCCAATCTATAACATGAAACCAACCCTAATCATAGGCGGTGGAATCGTCGGCTTATTTTCTGCATATTTTCTTCAAAAAGAAGGGGTTGAGGTCACTATAATTGACCGCACAAACTTGAAAGACAATTGCTCCACAGGTAATGCTGGCATGATCGTACCGAGTCATATTATTCCATTGGCAGCTCCCGGGATGATCAGCAAAGGGATCGGTTGGATGTTTTCCTCCAAAAGTCCATTTTACATTCATCCACGATTGGATTTTAAACTTGCTCAGTGGTGTCTTCTATTTTTCAAAGCTGCCAATGAAAAGCAAGTCACAAAAGCCATCCCTTTTCTCAAAAATCTCAGTCTTCTGAGCAAAGCTTTATACCAAGAATTTAAAGTTGAGCATCCCGAGTCTTCCATGGCTTTGGTGGAAAAAGGGCTGATGATGGCTTACCAGACTGATGCTGTAGAAAAAGAGGAAATTGAATTTGCCCATTTGGCTCGGAAATACGGTTTGGAAGCCGAAATCCTAAGTCCAGCTGATATTCGAAATATAGAACCCAATCTGGAAGTCAAAGCCAGAGGAGCAGTACTTTTTCCGGGGGATGCGCACTTGGATCCCGGGGCTTTATATAGCTTTTTGAAAAAATATCTCGAGGAAAAAGGAGTCAAGTTTTTATACAACACACAGGTTTTAGGCTTTGAGAAAACCGGAGCTAAAGTGGAAGCTATCTTGACGGATCAGGGTAAAATCGAATCTGAAAAAGTCTTGCTTTGTGGGGGTTCTTGGTCTGGTGAACTAGCTAAAATGTTGGATTTCTTCATACCAATGATGGGAGGGAAAGGCTACTCTTTTGTACAAGAAAATAAGCCTGAGATTAAACAAGCAACGATTTTAACAGAAATGAAAGTGGCTGTTAGCCCCTATTCGGAAACAGTTCGCTTTGGTGGAACCATGGAAATCGCCGGCACTAACCAATCCGTCAATCTGAATCGGGTAAGGGGAATTTTCGAATCAATCAATCGCTTTTATCCAGAATTTGAGGCGAAATTTCCAGCCGAAAATCAAATCTGGAAAGGTCTTCGTCCCTGCTCTCCTGATGGCCTACCTTATATCGGTTTTGCTCCGGGTTATAGCAATGTTTTGGTAGGAAGTGGACATTCCATGATGGGAATTTCTTTGGCACCAGCCACCGGGAAAATCTTGGCAGAATTGCATCAGCAAAAGGCTACAGCGATGGAAATTCAGGGTTTTGAAGTGGGAAGATTTGCTTGAGAACTGAGAGAAAAAAATAAATCATTTTAGGAAAAATCTCTTGTTACAATGCATTCAAAGGCTTTCGGAATATCTCTTAAAATTATCTAAGATTGCCTGCCGGTCCTGATACTGAGTTACTGTTGAATTTTTCTGTTTTGGCTCAAATGTTTCAATAACGCGCACGCTTGTCCCTTCTTTTTCGAAACTTATTGAAACATTTCTTCCGTCGGCTAGCACGTATTCGATTAGCTTTTCAGTTTCAATCGTTGAATATTTCCCTTCAAAGTCAAAGCCAAAGCTGCCGTCTCTAGCCTCCATACGATACATAAACTCCCTACCCACTTTAAACCTATTCTTTGCAAACGGTGTGTACCAAGCCGAACTTGCATTATTCCAGTTTTTGATGTGGATTGGTCTAATCCATACTTTCCAAACTATTTGAATCGGAAGATTGACCAATGTAGTAGCTATTATCTTCAAGCTAGTGTCCATTATGTGTGGATAATTGGACAGAAAGTTAGCAAATTACTTCGGTCTACACCAAGAATTAAATGAAACAAAAAAGTGCTATTTCAAATATTCGTTAGGACAATGGGGAGTAGCCCCAAAAGCTATTAAAGTTTTAACCTATGACTTGCATACCGGTTCGACATAGAGAAAGTTAAAACAAGCTAAATAAAAAAGGATAGTATTTTTGGTATCTTATAGTGTAGCAGAAATAGCGTCAATAGCCATTAAAAGTCAACTTATGACATTTTGAAATAAAAAAAGCCAATCATTTCTGATTGGCTTCGAAGTAGCGGGAACAGGACTCGAACCTGTGACCTTCGGGTTATGAGCCCGACGAGCTACCAACTGCTCCATCCCGCGATATGTCTT
>Ga0222647_1000175_pt1 | contig 34926 bp, 32 predicted proteins | sample AntAcemetagen333_FD_179864 | JGI IMG/M metagenome (GOLD analysis project Ga0222647, IMG submission 179864) | Saline water microbial communities from Ace Lake, Antarctica - #333 | ecosystem: Environmental > Aquatic > Non-marine Saline and Alkaline > Saline | place: Antarctica: Ace Lake...
CGACAGCGAGGTTCATACTCCTTTTTTTCGCCCAAAAGTACTTCCGAATCATCGGAAACTAAACGATAAGAATGTGTGGCTAAATTCCCACATCGCTGACAAATCGCATGAACTTTGGTGACATATTCAGCGACCGAAAGCAAGTACGGCATTGGTCCGAAAGGACGACCTTTAAAATCCATATCTAAACCGGCAACAATTACTCGAATGCCTTGCAAAGACAAAATTTCTGCAACTTTAATTAAATCTAAATCAAAAAATTGTGCTTCGTCTATGCCGACGACCTTTATTTTTCGACCTTCACAAGCGGTCAAAATATCCATAGATTTTTTGACTGGTGTAGATTTTATAAAATTGGCATCGTGCGAAACGATTTTTTTATCATCGTATCGAGTATCAATCGCAGGTTTGAATATTTCGACTTCTAAATTCGCAATCAGCGCTCGTTTTAAACGCCTGATAAGTTCTTCCGTTTTCCCAGAAAACATAGAGCCGCAAATAATTTCAATTGAGCCGCTTTGGTGATTCGTAAAATGTGGTTCTAAAAACATATTTTATTTTTATAATCGGTTCGTTATACGTATTTTTTTGAGCAATTTTGTTGAAACACAAACCGTTCTGCAAACTTATAAAATTAATATAAAAGATAAGTTGTGAGCGTATTGTTTATGAAAAACTTACGCTATTTTAGCAGAAAATTGAGGATAATAGGAGTCGAAAATAATAAGTTTTTTTGGATTATTGTTTTCATTGTGTATTTTTGACACTTTAATAAATAAATTATGAATTGGAGTAAGGCGAATCAGTTATTATCAGGTATTGATAGGTTGTTTAATATTTTTCAGGAATCTAATGGTTTATCAGCTATTGAGCGGGATTTATTATTAAGTAGAATACAAGATTTATATGAAGTTGTTTTAGATGGAGATTTTGAAGGGGGACACGAAAAAACATCAAAATCGGTTAAGGAAGTTGCGCCGCCGCCTGTAAAAGCGGTTGAGCTGGAGAAAGTAGTCGAAAAGCCAAAAGTGATTGACCAACCGAAACCTATAATCATCGAAAAACCACCAGTGGTCGAAAGACCGAAACCGGTAGTTGAAAGACCAAAACCAGTAGTTGAGCCGCCAAAAGTGGTTGAACCACCAAAAGTAGAAATACGAAAAGCGCCTGTGGTCGAAAAACCAAAGGAAGTCGTTTATGAACCGATCGATAATGAAAATTATGGTTCAATCGAGGATTTGGAATTGCTATTTGAGTTTAAATCTGCGACGGATTTGTCTGAAAAATTGAGTGCTGCTCCGATTGCAGATTTGAAAACTGCAATGGGCATTAATGAGCGGTTTTTAACTATCAGTGAGTTATTCAAAGGGAATAAAGCTCAATATGATGATGCGATTGATACGCTGAATAGTTTCAGTGATTTTGGACAAGCGAAGAATTATATTTCAAGAATATTAGTACCGGAGTTTGACTGGACGAACGAGAAAAAAATAAATCAAGCGAAAATTTTTATTAAGAAAGTGAGACGGCGTTATATGTAATCATTGATTATGAACGATGTAATCACCAATTATTAAGAACCAAATACCAATTAAAATAATATGAAAAAAATAGCTGTTTTTACATCAGGTGGAGATGCTCCAGGGATGAATGCTTGTATCCGCGCGGTCGTCCGCACAGGATTGCATTATGATTTGGAAGTATTAGGAATAAGAAGAGGTTACGCCGGAATGATTGACGGAGAGATAATTCCTATGGATTCTCGCTCGGTTAGTAATATTATTCAAAAAGGGGGAACCATTTTACAATCTGCCCGAAGTATATCGTTCAAAACGCCTGAAGGTCGCAGACAGGCTTTTGAGAATTTATCAAAAGCAGGTATCGAGGGCGTTGTCGCAATCGGTGGTGATGGTACTTTTACAGGTGCGGACATTTTTTGTAGCGAATATCCTGAAATTGCTTTTGTTGGTGTTCCTGGTACAATCGATAATGATTTGTACGGTACTGATTATACGATTGGTTACGATACGGCTATTAATACGGCAATGGAAGCGATTGATAAGGTAAAAGATACTGCTGATGCTCACAATCGGTTGTTTTTCGTGGAAGTGATGGGACGTGATGCTGGTTTTATTGCGATGTATAGTGGAATCGCAACTGGTGCAGAAGCGATTTTGATTCCAGAATCTAAAACGGATATTAATAAGTTGGTAGATAGTCTGCATAATAATTTTAAAAGGAAAAAAACGTCAAGTATTGTTATCGTTGCGGAAGGTGACGAAGAGGGTGGAGCGATTGAAATTGCAAAAAAAGTAAATGAACGTTTTGATAAATACGATACGAGAGTTACTGTTTTGGGACACGTTCAACGTGGTGGTAGCCCAACTTGTATGGAACGAGTGAGAGCGAGTCGTTTGGGAATGGAAGCGGTAAAAGCATTATTGAACGGGCAAACTCGGATAATGGTTGGCTTAATTCACAAAGATATTGCTTATACGCCTTTCCAAAAAGCAATTAAACAAAATAGAAGCATAGATCCAACTTTGGCTCACTTAGCGGAGGTTTTATCTTCATAATTTGTCGGTGATTGGTGGTTAGTGATGAGGGCTGAATGTCTTGATACTTCGTTCTAAAATTGTGTTTCAGAAAATATTGGAACGGTAAAACATGAAATATGCGAAACGCAAACGCTAAATCACCAATCACTGATAAACCGTTTATAATCAATAAATTACGGCACAGGATCATGTCCATGCCCGCCCCATGGGTGACAACGCATAATTCTTCTCAGACCTAACCAACCACCTTTGAAAGGGCCATATTTTTTGATAGCTTCCACGGTATATTGCGAACAAGTCGGTGTATAGCGACAGGAAGGCGGCAATAACGGCGAAATTACTAATTGGTAGATTTTTATAATTGCCAAAAAAATGCTGCTGAATATATATTTGATGAATTTCCAAATTATCATAATTGATTAATTTTTTATCACAAGAACGGCATAAGATAGTTTTGAATCTGTGATAATTCACACAATTCTCCGCAGTCTTTTTAAGGCTTGTTTCATTTTCGATTCGATTTCTTGAAACGATAATTCCTCATTTGCAGCATAAATAATGATAATCGCCCCTTGTTTTTCTTGAGCAGAAAGGGAAGCGTAAAGTTTAGCTTTATTCAAGCGGTAAGCCTCTCGCATCAATCGTTTGATACGATTACGATTCACAGCTTTCTTAAACTTTTTTTTGGAAACGCTAAAGGTAATTTGAACTGGAAATGTAGTATCTAAAGGAGTTTCGAGCCAAATGACTCGCAGCGGGTAGTTTGAAAAGGATTTACCTTCTCTATTAAAAATCCGTTCGATTATTTTACGGCTTTTCAGCCTTTCGGATGTATCGAAGGTTTTTTTTTCCATTACAGACCAATATGTGAGTGCATAAAACAAGAATCACGAATATCGAATTATACCGACATTCATGACTCAATATGTTTCATCAATAACAAGTGCTTACTTCAAACGAGACTCGCTTGAAACACTTAATTTTTTACGTCCTTTAGCACGACGGCTTGCTATGACTCTGCGACCATTCTTAGTCGCCATGCGAGAGCGAAAACCGTGCTTATTTTTACGTTTTCTTCTTGAAGGTTGATACGTTCTTTTCATTACTTTATAAACTTTTTTAGTTCCTAATTGGAATCTTATCTCAACAAATCGCTCTTAAAAAAGCGATGCAAAGGTAAGTAATTTTATTTGAAGGTATCAAAGTAAATTGAAACTTTTTTAGGAATTAATTTTCCCGCTTCATTAAGCGTCTGTTTCAATTCCCAATTTCGCACACAATGTATGAGATGGCGGTTTATAAATCCATTCTTTCGGAACGGTCAATTCGTTAATTAACTTATTTGTAATTATTTGTTCGTGAGTTTTTACAAAATCCGTGACATCAATAATTTCCGTAATCATTTCTTTATTGAATTGTGCTAATATTTTCCATTTTAAACCAAGCTGAATTGCTCGTCTTTCCTATTATTGTCCATAAATATCATGGTCAGGATTCCATTACAAACGAACGGGGTTATTCGCTAAATCTTATTCCCAATTTTCGTGATTTCCATAAATGCTTGATTTATAGAAACTATAAGCTGCATTTTTAAGAATCGTATTAAAATCTGTTTTATTGATCTAAATCCCCAAAACTCGTTCTTGATTTATTTTTTTTGCCCAGCTGCAGCGATATATTATCCATAAAAAATTAGTTTTTATCCATGACATTCTCGAAAAACGATAATGACTACCGCCAAAACTTTGATTTTCGAGTACAAAATTAGCAATGTGATGATTAAATGCTTGATAAACCAACATTTGCGTTTCGGTCTGTTGGGCAAAAATGATATTTCCGACAGGAGGAAGGGAATTTAAATAATCGTTGTATTTTATCACCGTTAAATTTATAATTGTAAATTTTGAATAATCAAAACCGCAAAAATCAGAAAAAAATATTTTTTACTTTTCTAATAATTTTTTAAATCGCATCAAGTCTGCCTCTTGTTGTCTTCGCATTTGACCTTTCATGAAAATGGAAAAAACACCCATAAACGCAGGAACTAAACTAATATTATTCGTCAAAATCAAGCGAGTGATTTCCTTATCTTGAGCGATAAATTCAAAGGATTGGTGCGTTTCGATATTTTTATGCGAAAGCTGCAATTCAAATTTTTTATTCCGTTCAAAATTCAAAATCTCTTCCTTCATTTCCATGACACCTTTTGAATCCTTGAAAATTTGCGTCGAAATACTTCCCCTGCGAGGTCGTTTGCCTTTTACGGCTTCTAACTTTTGAAAATTAGCCACCCATTTGGGCATATTTGACGGTTCTACTAAATTTTTAAAAACCATCGTGATTGGCTGACGAATATCTATAACTATTTTAATGACCATTTTAATAATAAATTATTTCTTGTTTAAAAACACAACGAAAATAGGATTTTTTGTTGGATACTGGATATTTGTTATCGGATAGTTGTTGTCGATACAAAGAATCAAGTATCCTAAAACAAGTATCCAGTATCAAATATTTTTTTTATTCAATCAATTACTATCTTTGCATCGTTTTATCAAAATTAATTTGGTATTGAGCAAAAAATAAGAAACGGTAAACGTCTTATTATACCTTTAGGGTTCAACGCTTTCGTACCATTTCATATTAAAAAAAATTAAATAATGCCATATTTATTCACTTCAGAATCTGTATCAGAAGGACATCCTGACAAAGTAGCGGATCAGATTTCTGATGCGTTAGTTGATCACTTTATTGCATTCGATCCAAATTCGAAAGTAGCTTGTGAAACTCTGGTGACAACAGGTCAGGTCATTTTAGCAGGAGAAGTAAAAACAAAAACTTACCTTGACGTGCAGCAAATTGCTCGTGACGTCATCGAAAGAATCGGCTATACAAAGTCGGAATACATGTTCGAGGCGAAATCTTGTGGCGTTTTATCAGCTATTCATGAACAATCGCCAGATATTAATCAAGGTGTAGAACGTGGCGTTGCAGAGGATCAAGGCGCTGGTGACCAAGGTATGATGTTTGGTTATGCGACCCATGAAACGGAGAATTATATGCCGTTGGCGTTGGATTTATCGCATAAAATTCTTAAAGTTTTAGCGGAAATTCGCAAAGAAGGTAAGGAAATGACTTACTTGCGTCCGGACAGTAAATCGCAGGTAACGATTGAATATTCTGACGAAAGCAACACGCCTTTACGCATCGATTCGATTGTGGTTTCGACACAACACGATGACTTCGATGAAGACGAAACGATGTTGGCAAAAATCAAAGCAGACGTTATTAATATCGTGATTCCCAAAGCGAAAGTAACCTTTAAAGCAAGCGTTCAAGCTTTATTTAATGACCAAATTACGTATCACGTTAATCCAACAGGAAAGTTTGTAATCGGCGGCCCTCATGGTGACACTGGTTTGACTGGTCGTAAAATTATCGTAGATACTTACGGTGGAAAAGGGGCTCACGGTGGTGGTGCTTTTTCGGGTAAAGACCCTTCTAAAGTTGACCGTTCGGCAGCTTATGCGACTCGTCACATTGCGAAAAACTTAGTTGCTGCAGGTGTGTGTAACGAGGTTTTGGTACAGGTTTCTTATGCAATTGGTGTGGCTCGTCCAACGAATATTTATGTCAATACTTACGGCTCTTCAAACGTAAAAATATCAGATAGTGAAATTGCCAAAAAGGTAGAAGCTATCTTCGACATGCGTCCTTATGCTATCGAAACTCGTTTGAAATTACGTAATCCAATTTATTCAGAGTCAGCGGCTTATGGTCACATGGGGCGTACTCCTGAAATTAAAACGGTTTCTTTCAAAAATGGCTCTGGCAGAATTTTGACGAAAGAAGTGGAAACATTTACTTGGGAAAAATTAGATTATGTTGATGCCGTGAAAGCAGCATTTGGTTTATAGAATGATGATATTAACGTAAAAAGGTCGGATATTTTAAAAAAGTCCAACCCTTAATAATTTTTTGGGTCTTTGACAATTTCTGCAAATCTTATAAATTTATGTATAAATAGCACTTTGGGCGTACTGAAAATAGCGAGTTAGTGAGCAGGTGACTCAAAGTCACCTGCTCACTTTTGCAGAAATTGTCAGAGAACCAATTTTTTAATGTTATTGGAAATCCCAATCTCAAAATTCTGAGGTTGGGATTTTGTTTTTTAGGATAAATAGAAACTTAAAGTGAGGCGGTCTAATCTTTTTAGACTTTGGAAAAACCCTGCGGTACTGAATATTTTTATTAATTCTGTCCAAAGTCTTATTTCCATTATTGAGGTATTAAAAATAATATTCAAGACCATATTATTATGCAAAATAAAAAATCGGGATAGGTTACGGTTCAATTAAAAATGTATAGTGGTTTACTTCCGTTTCTAACGCCTTCGCTCCAAATATCATTATTATTTTATTAGCAATCGCCGTACTTTGTGGACGATTCGCACTGATAGAAAATGAAAACTTGAGTTGTTTTCTGAGGTTCAGAGAACCGACACCGTTTTACCAAAAATCGTACCGCTCACTAATTATTTTAAACCTTTTCAGTGGCATTTTCTTTTAGGATGATGTGCTTATTTATTTTTCGTATCCTCATTTATTTCCGCTCTTTTTACATGAATAATAATGCTTGATTTTCTACTTTTGTAAAAATGAAATAGATTATGGATATTGTTTTTTATATATTATTGTTGGTTTCGGCCATCAGCGTCATTCGAGCGGTTCGATTAATATCGGTACAAAAAGCACATTTACGAGATGATGAGATTTCAGATTTCGTCAGAATGAAAACGGATGTAACTTCCGATGAATATACTCGATTTATTGGACATTTGGCGGGTTGCGAAGCCTGTCAGCAACGCCTTAATGAGGCTCAAAATAAATTTCGGTAGGGGTTTTAAAAGTCCTAATATTCGTTTCAAACCTATGGGGTGCGGATTTTGTTAGTTTTTAATAATAAAAGTTCACTCCAAAAATGTCAATTGTACGGCACTAAAGTTTCGTATTTGAATATTGAAACTAAAAAAATTAAAAGGTCGAAATTAAAAATTGAGATCAATTAAGCTTTCGCTCAACAAGTAAAAAAATGGAAAATATCGTCTTCGCTCACTCCAACGGTCTCACGACAAAAACTTATACGTACTTTTTAGACCAACTAAAGCCATACCGTTTCACGGCATTAGAAAATATCGTCACGGTCGAAAATTGGCAAAATTGGAAAGATTTTATTCCAAAATATATTCAACACATTGAGGAAAATCACAGCGAACCTGTCGTCGGGATTGGGCATTCGCTCGGTGCAGTCGTCACCTTTTTTGCAGCAGAACAACGCCCGGATTTATTTTCAAAAATCATCTTAATTGAACCACCGATTTTTAGTGCGAATCGAAGATTATTGATTTGGTTTTTTACCAAAATTGGTATTGCGGATAGGTTTAGTCCTGCGGGAAAAGCATTTCAGCGAAGAGATGTTTTTGACAATCGGGAAGTTGCCTATAAAGCCTTGCGGAATCGAGGGATTTTTAAGCGATTTGAAGAGGCTTGTTTCAATGATTATATTCAATACGGCTTTCGGGAAACCGATAACGGCATTACGTTGAATTATCCAAGAGCATTGGAAGGTAAGATTTTTCAAAAGCCACCTTTCTTTTTCAAAAATCCTGATTTACCAATGCCTACGCATTTTATTTATTCTAAATATTATCAAACGCTTTCGCAAAAAGATATTCGTTGGTGGAAAAAGTCATTTAAAAACCTTAATTTTCATGAATTTGATGGCGGTCATATGATGCCGTTAGAAAAACCTCAGATATTTGCAGATTTTTTGAAGTCGTTATTATAACTAAATGCTATGGGATTTTCCTGAGTTTTCGGGGTAGGTCAAAATCCCATAGGTTTTTCACACACAAAAACGAAAAATGATACAAGCCGTAATTTTTGATATGGATGGTTTATTAATCAATTCAGAACCCTTTTGGAAAGCCGTTGAAATTGAAGTTTTTAAAACCGTCGGTATCGAACTGACGGAGGAAATGTGCTTGGATACCGTCGGTTTGCGAATTGATGAAGTGGTGACTTATTGGCACGAAAAGCAGCCGTGGTCGAATATTTCCAAACAAGAAATCGAAGATAAAATTGTTAATAAAATGATAGAACGCATCACGAACGAAGGTGAAGCCCTGCCGGGCGTTTATGATGTGATTGAGTTCTTTTGGAACAAAAAAACACCGATGTCGATTGCCTCTTCTTCCTATTTAAGCATCATCGAAGCGGTCGTGAAACGGTTGAAATTAGAAGGTTTATTTGAAGTCATCTATTCCGCAGAGTTTGAAAAATACGGTAAACCCAACCCCGCAACATTTTTGACAACTGCCGAAAAATTAGGCGTTTCTCCAACGAATTGTTTAGTTTTTGAAGATTCTTTCAACGGCGTACTTGCAGGGAAATCCGCTCGAATGATTACCATCGCTGTTCCCGAATTTGACAATCCCAAATTTATTATTGCGGATAAAATTTTGAATAGTTTGGAGGAATGGAATGAGGACGTTTTTTTGATGATGAACGGCGAATTTTGACCGCTATACGTGGATAAAAACCGATGGGGTTTTCTCGAATTCTCGGGACAGGTCAAAATCCCATCGGTTTGAAACGAATTACCACCGCTTATGATGTGCTTTTTTTTGATTTTTATATTGTGAATGAAATTAAAAATTTGTTCCTTGAAAACATTTCTAATTCACCATTCACCATTCAATTTGTCATTTATACAGCACACTTTCATTTTATTTGGGAATATTCCTATTTAAAAATTAATTTCGCAAGTATTTTTGGTTCAACACCTAATTTAAAATTGACAAAGTCGAGAATGGTCGCCACTGAAGATTTAGCAATAAAAAATAGGGAATAAACCAACAAAAATTGCCGTTGAACATTATATATTTCGAGCAAACCGCCTGCCACGGGCTAAATATAATTTATTTATAAATCAATTATTATTAACAAAATGTAAACTACAATGATTAAGCACTACTTATTGAGTGTTATCGCAATGCTGTTTATTGCTGTGCCAATGTCCGCACAGAATAATAAATATGACGGTAACTACAACGTCCTATTGCAATCAGGAACGGAACAGTTTGAAGCAAATTTGAATAATTTTATTCAAAATCCGTCGCTAAATTCTGCTGAAATTGTAAACGGTTACTTTTACCGTTTTTTACAATTCAAAACGATTCCTGATGCAGCAACTTTACAAAACATTAGACAGTCTGGCGTAATTTTGTTCGATTACGTACCGCACAAAACTTATATCGTAGGTATTCCAACGACTTTGGAATATACCAAAATGAAAAGTTGGGGCGTGCGAAGCATTACTAAAATGACGAGCATTCAGAAGTTATCTTCAAGCACTTTAGGTCCAATTTATCCGATTTGGGCAGAAAACGGCAACAAGATTCAATTGATTGCGAGTTATTTCCGTAATATTTCTGCTACGAAAGCGGAGGAATTATTTAATGCTGCTGGGGTAAATATAATTGAAATGCAGGCTAATAGCCAAACGGCAATTATCGAAATTACGAAAGCAAATGTTGATGCTGTGGCGAGTTTGGATTTTCTGTATTTCTTGGAAGTAATTCCTCCTCCACCGATTCCTGAATATGATTTAGCAATTTCATTACACCGTTCAAATGTTATTAATACCATGATTCCTTCCGGAAAACATTACGATGGAACAGGCGTCAATATATTGGTTAGAGATGACGGAGAGATTGGGCCACACATTGATTTCAAAAATAGAGCAATTCAAAATGGTTCTGCCTCGGCTGGTGGTGATCACGGTGACAGAGTAGCTGGGATTATGGCTGGTGCAGGAAACCTTGATCCAACTATCAAAGGTATGGCGCCAGGTGCTAATATTTACGTCGTTGACTTTGTAGGGAATTTCAGCAATGGAACAACCTTACAATTACACCAAAACGATGACGTGGTGGTTACTAATTCCTCTTACGGTCAAGCCTGTAATGGTGGTTACACCTCAGATGCTCGAACGGTAGATTTGCAAGCTTTTCAAAACCAAACCCTTCTTCATGTTTTTTCAGCAGGAAATTCTGGAACTGATAACTGCGGCTACGGTGCAGGGGCAGGATGGGGAAATATTACTGGCGGACACAAAACAGGGAAAAATGTTATAACGGTCGCAAGTACAAGTATAAATGGAGTTGTAGATGGCTACAGTAGTAGAGGACCGTCAGCAGATGGTCGTTTAAAGCCGGATATTTCAGCAGTAGGTAGTAATTATACATCTACAACATTTGATAATGCTTTTAGCACAACATCAGGAACTTCATTTTCCGCGCCTGCCATTGCAGGTGTTGCCACACAATTATATCAGGCTTATAAAGAATTGAATAGTGGACAAAATCCTGAAGCTGGTTTGATAAAAGCTATTTTATTAAATGGTGCGGAAGATTTTGGTAATCCTGGGCCCGATTTCAAATATGGTTGGGGAATTGTAAATGCCTACCGTTCATTGGAAGTATTGGAAAACAACGGTTATTTGGTTGGAATGATTGGTAACAACGGTTCTAATACACACACGGTTAATGTTCCTGCCAACGTCAAACAAGTCAAGGTAATGACGTACTGGAACGAACCAGCTGCGGCTGTAAATGCTGCAATTGTGTTGACCAATGACTTGGATATGGCGATGACAACGCCAACTGGCGAAATGTTTTTGCCGTGGGTTTTGGATTATACGCCAAACGCTGCCGCTTTAAATTCGAACGCAACTCGTGGCGTAGATAATGTCAATAATGTAGAACAAGTGACGCTGGATAATCCGACGGCTGGCGCCTATACCGTTACGGTAAATGCCCCCGTTGTCACGAATGGTACAACGTCTTATTACGTGGTGACGACTTTCATTTATGATGAAATTACCGTTGTTTATCCTTTGGGCGGCGAAGGGTTGATTCCTGGAACCACGGAACGCATTCATTGGGATGCTTTTGGTAATCAAAGTTCATTTTTAGTACAACTTACCAATGATAATGGTGCGAATTGGTTCACCATTGCAAACGTTAGCGGTGACGAAAGAATGTTCGATTGGACGGTTCCAAATATAGTGACTGGTCAAGCACAAGTTCGCATTATTCGAGGTACAAATACTGGACAATCTCAAGCGAATTTCTCGATTTTGGGTCGTCCCGATAATATCGAATTGACGAAAGTCTGTCCTACTTCAATCCGAATGGAATGGGATTCATTGGCAGGAGCGACGGCTTACGACGTCTTTATTTTAGGGTATCAATACATGGATTCTATCGCAACAACGACCGATACGTATTACGATATTCCAGTTACGAATGCTATACAAACGCATTGGGTGGCAGTTCGAGGCGTTGGCACGAACGGTTTGCGAGGACGCAGAACGATAGCAGAACGTTTTGATGTTACCGCTCTTATCAATTGTGCATTTGCCAATGATGTAGCCGTTTCTAACTTATCTCCGAATGGATATATTACAGATTGTGCCTCGTCAAGTTTTGAGGTAATAATTGAAATTACGAATAACAGTACAACGGCAAAATCTAACTTTCCAGTAAGTTATGATTATAACGGAACTGTTGTAACAGAAACTTTCACAGGTTCAATTCCTTCAGGAAGTGCTACACCTTACACTTTCACAACTGGGTTAGGAACTTTAAGTGCAGGAAGTTATGCGCTTACCGCCTGGACAAATCTTGCAAATGAAGATTATACTGGGAATGATACTTCGAGCTCAGCATTTGATATTTCAGTAGGAACAGTAACCAGTTTACCAGCTATCGAAAACTTTGATGCGTTCGCAACTTGTGGCGTAGCTACGAACTGTGGTGCAACAATTTGTCCTTTAGGAAATGGTTGGAAAAACCTTACAAATGGACAAAGTGATGATATTGACTGGCGTGTAAATTCAGGTGGAACAGCTTCAAATAATACTGGCCCAACGGCTGACCATACTGGCAATAACGGTAATTATGTTTACTTAGAAGCATCTAACGGATGTGAGGGAGAAGAAGCGATTTTACTATCTCCTTGTGTCGATTTAACGGCTGCAATTGTACCTCAATTATCTTTTTGGTATCACGGAGATGGTGCTAATGTAGGTGAATTACACGTAGATATATATGACGGAACAGAATGGATAAATGATGTAATAGCACCGATTATCGGTTCACAAGGGAACAACTGGGTTCAAGGATTTGTCAACTTACAACCTTATACTGGAAACACGGTCAATGTCCGTTTTAGAGGCATTACGGGTGACGGTTGGTCAAGTGATATGGCTTTAGATGATATCAGTATTTCAGAAATAACGGTTGCACCAATAGCGAACTTCACCGTGAGTCAATTCGATGCTTGTGCGGGTGATGTCATAGAATTAATGGATGAATCTGATAATATTCCTAATGCTTGGAATTGGACGATTTCACCAAATACATTTAGTTATGTAAATGGTACAGATTCTACCACACAAAATCCTTTAGTAGCTTTTAGTGCGACGGGTTCTTACAGTATTCAATTAAATATTACCAATCCAAACGGAGCAGATTCTACGATTCAATCGGGTATTATAAACATCAGTAATGGAGGAGCGATTCCTTATGCAGAAGATTTTGAAGGAAATACTTTTCCTCCACTTAATATAAATATTGAAAATCCTGATAATAGCCAGACTTGGCAATTAGGAAATGCAACGGGAAGTGATGGCAATCCGACTCAAGCACCTTTTGTAAGTAATATAAATTACAATGCACAAGGTGAAGAGGATAATATGGTTATCGCATTAGATTTGACGAACGAAACAGCGGCATCTATTAATTTTGATGTTGCTCATGCTCGCTATAACGGAACGTATTCCGATGGTTTAAGAATCGATGTTTATACGAATTGTGGTGGAATATTAGCAGGAACTATCTTTGCAAAATCAGGAGCTGATTTAGCAACTGTTCCGAACCAAACTGGTGCTTATACTCCTGGTGCTGCGGCAGATTGGAGAAATGAAGCGGTCGATTTAACGGATTATGTTGGTTCTAATGTTAAAATCAAATTCGTAAACGAATGTGGTTACGGTAATAATTTATACATTGATAATATCAATATTATTGATACTGCGATTGTTGCGCCTATCGTAGTCGTACCAAATGTTGGCGTTTTGGCTAATTTCTCTGTAAGTCAAGGGAATTCTTGTGTAGGGCAAACCGTTTCTGCTTTCAATAATAGCACAGGCGGTAATTTAACTTACGCTTGGGATTTTGGAACAGATGCAACGCCGCAAACGGCAACAATGGCTGGGCCTCATAATTTCAGTTATACTTCCGTCGGACAAAAAACGATAAAATTAATCGTGACCGATGCGAACGGAGTAATTGACAGCACAATTTCAACCCTACTTGTACAAGGTTTACCAACGGCTTTTTTAAATTTGATTCAGCAAAATGATTCAACAGTCAGATTTTTTAATGGCTCAACCTTTACTAATGGAGTACTTTGGGATTTCGGTGATGGCACGACCAGTACGATGCAAAACCCTGTCCATACTTACACTTCAAGTGGAGCGTTTACTATTACGCTTACCGCAAATGGTGATTGTGGCGTAGATGTAGCGACACAAACTGTTGTGACTCAATTGGTCAATACCGAAGACGCATTAATGGTGGCGAATAATATTTCGGTTTTCCCGAATCCAAGTAACGGACAATATACCGTAACAATTGACGGTTTGACGAAGGATTTGATATTAAAAATCGCAGATGTTCAAGGGCGTACCTTACGGGAATGGCAACACGCCAACCCAACCGCTAACTTTACTCGGACGATTGATATTTCGGCTTTCGCCAATGGCGTTTACTTTCTACAAATTCAAACAGCAGATGGGGTAGATGTGGTCAAATTGATTAAACAATAATGAACCACTAATCTTCAGATTGGTAGAAAATGTAAGATTAAAAAGTGGCAATGTTCTTAGGAATGCTGTCACTTTTTTTGTTAAGAGATATAAAACGTTGATTGTTTCTAAATACCGTCAGTTAAAGAAATAGTATCTTAAATTAGCCATAGTCATCAAGAAAGTTACCATTATCATAAAATCAGCAGTAATTTTGATAAAATGCCACGGTATTTTTCGTTAGGGTTCAAAATACACCAAATTAAGAAACCAACAATCAACAACCATTTTTTAAAATGTTTTATCTATTTTTGGCAATCGAAATATCTTTTGAAGAGGTTTAAAGGTATTTTAGTCAAATAAGGTGTAGAGGTGTTTTATCAATACCGTCAAATCAATTAAAAAACAAACATTACAAAACGTGTCAGATAGCCTTGTAGTCATACCAACTTATAATGAAAAGGAAAACATCGAGAAAATGATTCGAACGGTGTTTGCTTTGCCCAAAAAATTTCATCTACTCATCGTAGATGACGGCTCGCCTGATGGTACTGGTGACATTATCAAAACTTTGCAAAAGGAATTTCCAGGGCAGTTGCATCTTGAGGAAAGACAAGGGAAGTTGGGCTTAGGAACGGCTTATATCCATGGTTTCCGTTGGGCATTAAAACGATATTACGAATATATTTATGAGATGGATGCCGATTTTTCTCATCCGCCCGAAAAATTAGTCGAACTCTATGAAGCCTGTAAAAATGGTGCGGATATGTCCGTGGGTTCTCGCTATACGGAAGGTGGCGAAGTGATAAACTGGCCAATGGACAGGATTCTGATGTCTTTCGGTGCGTCACTTTACGTCCGCACGGTGACCTGGATGCCAGTGAAAGATCCGACTGCTGGTTTTGTTTGTTACACTCGAAAGGTATTGGAAAACTTGAATTTGGATAAAATAAAATTCATCGGTTATGCTTTCCAAATCGAAATGAAATTTGCGACCCGTCAATTGGGTTTTACTATAACGGAAGTACCGATTACGTTCAAAGACCGGGAAGAAGGCGTTTCTAAAATGAATTTGAATATCTTTAAAGAAGCAATTATTGGCGTTTTAACGATGCGTTGGTGGAGCTTTTTTAATAAATACGATTAGGTTAATTAGGAATGTGGAATGTGGAATTAGGAATTTTTTTCGTTCAAGCGATCTATTTTGAATTCCACACTCTTCATTTTTTATTAAAAAAAAGTTTGACTTACAAAGACATACAAGCTGCGTTCAAAAAAAAGAATTTCGCACCGATTTATTTTCTACACGGTGACGAGCCTTTCTATATTGATACCATTGCTAACTATTTGGAACACAAGGTTTTGACGGAAGAACAAAAGTCGTTCAACTTGACGGTTTTGTATGGTAAAGAAGCGACTCATCTGCATATTTTGGATTCTGCAAGACGGTATCCGATAATGGCGGATAATCAGGTGATTGTGATTAAGGAAGCACAGGAAATGAAGGATTTGATGAAGTTGGAAAACTACTTCAAACAGCCGATGCCGACGACAATTGTGGTCATTGTTTACAAATATAAAAAATTCGATAAACGGACAAAATTTGCGAAAGCATTGGCAGCAAACAAAAATGCGGTCGTTTTTGAATCGAAAAAATTATACGAAAATAAAATTGCAGATTGGGCAACCAACTATTTGAAGGAAAACGGTTATAATTTGATGTCGAATGCTTCGGAGTTGGTGGTGGAATACTTGGGAACGGGTTTGTCTAAAATCTCGAATGAGTTGGATAAATTGATGATTAATGTGCCGAAAGGTACGCAAGTCACCGAAAAACATATTCAAGATAACATCGGTATTAGTAAGGATTATAACGTTTTTGAATTACAAAAAGCATTAGGTTTTAAGAAAATTGAAAAGTCACAACGGATTTTGAATTACTTCAAAGCCAATCCAAAATCGGGTCCGATGGTGATGGTCGTCAGTTCGTTGTATAGTTTTTTTAGCAAAGTTTATATTTTTCATTCCGTCAAAGGAGGTTCTGATAATGAAATTGCAGCCGCTTTAGGCATGCGTTCTTCTTATTTTTTACAAGATTATCGAGTCGCTGCCAAAAATTATAACAAATCAAAAACGGAAGAAATCATTAGTTTGCTACACGAATACGATATGAAATCGAAAGGGGTTAATCGAGATAATACGACGGAAAGTGAATTGATGCGGGAATTGATTTATCGGATTTTGCATTGATGCGAAAGTCGATAAATCGTGTCGGTTCTCAAAACCGATACGGTTTAATACCTTACTTTCTCAACTTATTTTTAATCAACTTTCTACAATTCACACACAAAATCTCATCAGCTTTATCAATCGTGGTTGCCTTTCCTTTTGCGGATTGCATCAAACATTTTACGTCATAAGTACAGTGTTTTAACCCAAAATTATGTCCTAATTCATGGGCGGTTACTTTCCGAAATCTCGAAATAATTTGCTTTCGACTCTTCGCACCTCGCTTCACTCGATATATCGAACCAACGCAACTTTCGCCAGGACAAAAGCCTAAACCCATAATTCCAAAATCTACATAACTACCTTTTGTCGTCGAAATATCGGCAGTTGTTAAACCTAAAACTTTATCGTATTCATTCGGTTTTTCTCTTTTTAAATATCGAATTAACGAATCTGCACGATAGCGGTTTCGAGGTTGATAATACGCTGATTTTGGTAAGTTTATCGGCGACAAAATCGTTGATTCAATATCGTACATACTATCAATTGCCATTTGTACTTCTTTTGTAATATCTTGTGGGAAATCTTGAAATGGCTGAATTGCAACTTTTATCGGTTGAATTTTAGGAATAGATTCAATTTCCTTATTATTTTCACAATTGAAAAAAAGAACGCAAATTGAGGACAGGATGATTAGTTGTTTCATGGTTTGGTGATTCGTGATTAGTTGCGAAGTTTCAATATTGGAAGACTTCGTTTGAAGAAATTTAAAAAACAAAACAAATACGGCACGCATAAATAATCAATCATTCCGAGTTCTCGGGATAGACTCATCATTAAAAACTCAAAATATGGAAAATTTAGTGCTTTCAGAAATTTGGATTTATCCAATAAAGTCATTGGGCGGTATTTCGTTAGATTCGGCATTGATAACCAAAAGAGGTTTGGAACACGATAGGCGCTGGATGTTGGTGGATGAAAATAGCGTTTTTTTGACACAGCGAAATTTCCATGAAATGGCATTATTAAAAGTGGAAATGGACAAAAACGGTTTAATCATTTCACATAAAACGAAGTCAAAAGGCATAATTAAAATTCCTTTTGATGCCAAACCGTTGAAACATTTAGAGGTGGAAATTTGGGACGATAAATGTGATGCTTATACGGTTAGCAGTGTGGCGAATAAATGGTTTTCGGCTGTTTTAAATCAAAAATGTCGGTTGGTTTATATGCCCGAGGATAGTTTGCGGCAGCTGGATAGGCGTTATGCGAATGAGGGCGATATTACGGGATTTTCGGACGGTTATCCGATTTTGATTTTGGGTGAATCGGCATTAGATAATTTGAATAATCGACTGGACGAAAGCGTGTCGATGAATCGTTTTCGACCGAATTTGGTTTTCAAAGGTGGCAAACCAAACGAGGAGGATAATTGGCAGGAGTTTGAAATCGGCGAAGCGACTTTTTTAGGTGCAAAACCGTGTGCAAGGTGTGTGGTAACAACGATTAATCAAGATAATGGTGTATCGGGAAAAGAGCCGTTGAAAACGTTGGCAACTTATAGAAAAGAAGGAAAAAAGATTCTGTTTGGACAAAATGTAATTCCAAAATCTATCGGTCGGCAGATACATATTAATGATGTTATTAAAGTATTAAAATGCTGATATACTAATAGTTATGTTTTAGATTTTAGTTTTTTTAAAAAAAAGACTGCATCTTTGTCAGAATATTGTCTTACGAAATAAACCCGTCTTAACCTTTCTCTGCAAAGGGCAGGATTTTTGAAACGCTAAAAGTTAAGTTGCAAAGCTATCAATTTCAATACGCTTACTTCCTTTCAAAATAGGGTTGGGGCTGGGTTCAAACGGAAACAAAAAATAAAATACGATATGGATAACAGAACAAAATTTGGGATTTTAATCGCTATAATCATTGTTTTATTGGCTTTGATGGTTTGGGGCGAACAACGAGTTAGAGCGGCTAACGAAGATGCTATTGTGTACGAAGAAGCATTAGGGGAAGAAAAATTAGCAACGGGTTCTATTAATCAGACCTTACGGGCTAAAGAAGATGAGATTTATCAATTAAAGCAACAAAATAAGTCGCTGCGAGATAGCATTGATATTTTGAAGTCAGAGGTGGTTCGATTGAATAGAAAGTTGCGAGGGCAAGGGCAGCAAGTATTGGCAAACCGCAAAAAGATGGAGGAAATGCAAATACGTGAAGATAGTTTGGTGCAAGAAATCGGAAGGTTAATGAGCACTAAAACGAGTAATACGGCAGCGATTGATAAAATGGAGCAAGAACGCCTCGAAATTAGTAAAGGTATGGCGGAAGTTTATGAAGAAAATGAATTTCTGAAAGATAGTATTGTTAACGTGACGGTTGACCGAGAAACGGTCAATGAAGAGCTGGCGTTAAAAAAACGGATTGATGAAATTGCAGTGAATACGATTGTGAAATATATCGGTATTTCCCCTAAAAAAGAGGGTGGAAAACGAGCAAGAAACTCAAAAAATTGGACTTATACGGATATTGATTTAGAATTATATCACCCAGAAGCCAATATGTTAGAGGACGAAATTTTTATGGTCGTGCTTTGGGATATGACTAAATCCCTTCCAATTTCGCCTCGTGAAGCGAATGCAGGACGGGACACGCAGGGCGTTACATTCAGTTTTACAGGGAATCCTGTAAAAACGTTGCGCTACCCACATTATCAAGATAAGGATGGTGATAATTATGCGGTTCAGGTATATTATGTAAAAAATGGAGAAACGTATGCTTTGAGTAAAGGCGGCGGAAAAAGTGTTGCTTTTTAAGTAACGAAAAGTAGGGATTTCAAAAAACAAAAACGCCATTTTCAACTTGTTGAAAATGGCGTTTTTTATTCCGTTATTCTTTCTTCTTATTTCTATTTCTATTCCTTCTTCGCCGCTTAAAGTTCTTATTTTCCCCTGTCTTCGGTAGATTATTTTCGTTCGTTTTGTCCTCTACTGGTCGTTGATTTTGTGGTGGCTTTTCCACTTGATTTTCCTCTTTTTTTACTGGCGGTTTTCGCTTCGGTCTTGGTTTAGGCTTCGCCGCTGGTTTTTCTGTTAAAGGATTTGTATTGGCCGTTTTTTCCTGCGGTTTTGGTTTGTTCGCTGGTTTTTTCGGCGTTTTCACTGCTGGTTTTTGAGCAGGTTTATTCGTTGCTTTTTGTTCCTCTTTCGGTCTTTGACTCTGCGGTTTTCTAACTGGTCGACTTGTTACGGAACGTTCTGTTTTTGGCTTGCTATCTTGGTCTGCTGGAGCATCTTTAGCGTTATTTCTGTTCTTACGCTTGCGTCTGCGTTTCTCCATTGGAGCTAATTCCAACACATCATTTACCGCTCTGTAATCTGGCTCTTCAACCGTTGGTTCTGTCAAACTATGACCAACAGGCATCAGTTCGATAGGTTTTTTACCTTCTGCATTTATTGCCAAAATATCCTTCACTCGCCCGACTTCTAACGGATAGAATTTTGTGTTTTTTCCATCACGATATTGATAATACATCGTGCGCTTGAAAATATCGGTCTTGACCAGAGTTGCTTTTCCGGCTTCTGTCAATAAAACATCGGCTTTTTTGGGAAAATCCGTCAACGCATCCATGTACGTATCCAATTCGTAATTCAAACAACATTTCAAACGACCACATTGACCCGATAATTTGGCTTGATTAATCGCCAAATTTTGATAACGAGCAGCAGCAGTTGAAACGGATTTGAAATCCGTCAACCAAGTCGAACAACACAACTCTCGACCACAAGAACCCAAACCGCCAATTCGAGCCGATTCTTGTCTTGCACCGATTTGACGCATTTCGATTTTGACCTTAAATTCCTTTGCGAATTGCTTAATCAATTCTCGAAAATCCACCCGACCATCAGCCGTATAATAAAAAGTCGCTTTGCGTTTGTCGCCTTGATATTCGACATCACCGACTTTCATATCTAATTTCAAAACCCGAGAAATAGCTCTTGCTTTGACCATTGTTTCCTGTTCTAACGCTCTGGCTTCTTTTAGTCGCTCAAAATCTCGCTCATTTGCACGGCGAATAATATTGGGCAAAACCTGTGATTTAGAAACCTTCTTTTTCTTCATTTGCAAACGAACTAATTCGCCTGAAAGTGTGATTGTTCCTACATCGTAACCATTTCCTGATTCTACAACTACGTTGTCACCAGTTTCCGCACGCACAAAAGATTGATTCACATAAAACCCCTTTCTTGCACCATTCTTAAAGCTGACTTCCACTACATCAAACGCATTATACTCTGGAAGTTCTATATCTGAAAGCCAGTCGTAAGTGTTCATTTTGTTGCAACCGCAACTTCCTTCACCTTTACACCCTGACGGATTACTACTACTATCGGCACTGCTTACGCCACATCCACCTGCCGAACAACTTGCACATCCCATGTTTTTATATCGTGATTGGTGATTTTTGTTTAGTGATTAGTGAGGAGTGATTGATGATTCTAATTACCACCATAACGCTACGTTATTACTAATGATTAAACAATAAACACCAAGTTGTTTTTTGTTAGGATTAAGTATTGGGAAGCCTTCATTTATATTATTTCAAAAATTTATTATTAATAATAAAAACGAAGTTTAGATGATAAATTGCTTTTATAAAGGTTGACTTAAAATATATATTTAATATAAGTTTTTCTATTTTAAACCTTTGCAATCAATCACTAATCATCAATTACTAATCGCTAACTTCGTAATACTTTATGTAATTTAATCGACGTGTCCAAAAACAGAATTTTAGGGTTTGCGTTTCGTTCTACGTGCATGATTGCTTGATTAAACAAGTCGCTAATTTTTCCGACTTTTTCAAAACCAACGACTTTCGCCATATTAATAGCCGTCTGTTTTTCAGTCGGTTGCAAGCGAATATTATCGTTATTTCCCGTAACACCCAAAACCATCAATTCCCGTAAAAAATGCAAAGAATAGGTCAAAAAATACTTTTGATTTTCCCGTCCTAACTTCGCCAAACCTTCTGTTAAAGCCACTAATTCCTTGCCGCTACCTTTGTAACAAGCCCGAAACCAATCCAAAAATAATTTTGCGTTGTCATTTTCCGTATTTTCTACCAACGACATCGCCTCATTAAAATCACCATTTGCCAATCGAGCAATCGACATTGCATCGTCTTCGCTCAATCGCATCCGTTCCACCAAACCTTGTGCGACTTCTTCGTCTTGCAAAGGATTGATTTTTACAATTTGGCAACGAGAAAGAATTGTATTTAAAATCAATTCTTGATTTTCTGCAACCAAAATGAACAACGTATTATCTGGTGGTTCTTCTATTAATTTTAACAAACGATTTCCCTCTTTTCCTAGAAATTCAGGCAACCACATGATTAAAATCTTATATTTTCCTTCAAATGTCTTTAGACTTAACTTCTTAACAATCGCCAAACATTCGTCTTTATTAATATTCCCTTGCTTATTATCTGCACCGATTTTTTGTAACCATTGATTGAGGTTCATGTACGGATTTTCCTCCACCGCACTTCTCCACTCCTTCAAAAAATTAGTTGCTACGACTTTCGTACCAACCGTCGGATAAGAATAATGCACATCAGGATGTATCATTTTTTTTGTCTTAATACACGACACACAACGCCCACAGGCCTCGCCACCTTTCGGATTATCACACAATACCAGTTGAGCAAAAGCCATTGCTAAAGCTAAACTTCCAGAACCTTTCGACCCTAAAAATAGCTGCGCATGCGGAATTCTTTCGCCTTCCACCATGCTACTAAGCAACGTTTTTGTACCGTCTTGACCAATAATCTGACTGAATTTCACTTTTTTAATTATTAACATTGATTATCTGGTCACACTTCATTGGGGTAAGCTCGAATTTATACTTTAAGAAAGAAAATAAATTCTTAATTAATTATAAATCTCAAGTTGACCCCAAAAATGACGAATGACCAGTGATGAATGATTGTTGAAAAAACAACTAATCAATCATTTCAATTACATCAAAAGGACTTGCAGCGGAAGGATAAACTTTAACTAAATGACCTTGAGGATTAATAAGATACTTATGAAAATTCCAAGCGACTTTGCTATCTTGAACGCCATTCAGCGATTTTTGCGTAAGCCATTTGTAAAGTTCGTGCTGGTTTGTACCTTTCACATCGATTTTCGTCGTCAATGGAAAAGTAACACCATAACGGACGTTACAAAATTTCTGAATCTCCGTTGCTGTACCTGGTTCTTGTCCACCGAATTGATTACACGGCACACCGACAACGACCAATTTATCTTTATGATTATCGTACAATTCCTGCAACTGAGCGTATTGTGGCGTATATCCACACCTCGAAGCTACATTTACGATTAATATATATTTTCCCTTAAAATCTTCGAAATCGATTGTTTCTCCTTCGATTCCCGCTATTGTATATTGATGCACAGACGACATATTTATTATTAATAAACTACAAAGTACAAATTTAATCATTTTTTTGACTTCCTGTTTAGAGTTTCATAATTCGTGATTCATATTTCATGGAATCCCGTTTAATTCAAAATAACTAAACCTTATAAAAAAGATTTTGTTGTCCTATCGTATTTGTACTTTTGGATATAAAACACATAAAATTTTAGGTCAAATAAATATGAGAATTTCAGCATTTAGAACAGCACACTTTAACGCAGCACACCGCCTAAACAATCCAAACTGGTCAGCAGAAAAAAACAAAGCTGTTTTCGGTTTGTGTAATAACGATAATTATCACGGTCATAATTATGACTTAGAAGTTTGTGTATCAGGTGAAATGGACGAGGAAACTGGTTACTTACTTGATTTAAAAATCTTGAAAGATATTATTAAAAATGATATCGAATCAAGATTTGACCACAAAAATTTGAATTTAGATACCGAAGAGTTCAAAAATCTAAATCCAACCGCAGAAAATATCTGCATCGTTATTTGGAATATTTTACGAGAAAAATTAGAAGATAAATATGACGTTTCGGTAAGGTTATATGAAACGGTACGAAACTACGTGGAATATCCCGCAAGGTCTTAATTTTCATTATTAGATTATCACAATGTTTCATTGCCCGACTTTTTTATCGTTCAATGATTAAACCGTGTCGGTTTTAAAAACCGACACGATTTCTAACGAAAATAAAGATTTACTCCAAAATCGACATATCTAAACCTAATAAAGCAATAATTCCTGCCGCAACCCACGGCACGAAAACTGAAATTCCCATTGCATAAAAATAAAATTTATTAATCCTCGATGGTTCAATCCATTCCGCAATCAAGGAAATTATGAAAACGGCAAGGCAAACAAAGGATAATGCCAACGTAAAATAAAATGCTATAAAGCTATCCCAAAACCACAGCAACATAAAAATAATCAATTCAATCAAAGCCAATTCTACACTTCTTCGTATCATAGTTGGAAAATAAATGGTATTTCGTCTAAAAATAACTACTCAATATGCTATTTTTTTCGTTAATTACTTGGGTTTTCGAGTTTCATTCTTGAAATTTAGCATTATAAATAAACTCAACTTTAAAATCACTAAGGATTTTAGAATTTCTAAAAATCTATATAAGGATATAAAATAATATGAAAAATAAAATAGCGGCGGGGCTTATAGCCTTTTTTGTTGGTGGATTTGGAATACATAGATTTTATCTTGGACAAATTGGCAAAGGACTTTTATATCTAATTTTCTTCTGGACAGGAATTCCTTTTTTAGTTTCGATAGTCGATGCCATTATTTTTTTAACTATGGACGATGAGGGTTTTAATATCAAATATAATCCTGAAATGTATCGTGGACGAAGTCATGACCTGAACATTAATATCAATACGCAAAGCGGTAGAACTTCCGCTAATTCTAATCGCAATCGCAATCAAGACGATGTTTATGAACAGCAGCGTCCGCAACGGAATAGAACGAATATGGGAACATCAAAACGACCAGCTTCTAAACCGAATCCTTACAAAACGGAAGGGACAGAATTATACCGTGATTTTGATTTTCAAGGAGCAATTGCGGCTTATTTAAAATCATTGCGGGTAGAACAATACGACCCACAAATTAATTTTAATTTGGCGTGTTTGTATTCTTTGGAAGAGAATTCACAGGCGGCGTTTATGCACTTGCAAAAGGCAGTTGAACAGAGTTATGCGAATTATGATAAAATTCGGACGCACGATCATTTGGCTTTTTTGAGAACACAACCAGAGTTTGAGGCTTTCGTGAGAAACGGTTATACTTTCGCACAACGACAGTCTTTAGCTGCTGAAACGCCTAAAACATTGGAATTAACGGATGATGTAATTGCAAAATTAGAGCGTTTGGCATCTTTAAAGGAAAAAGGAATTTTGACAGAAGATGAATTTCAAATGCAAAAAATGAAATTATTGGATTTGTAAAAAATAGCAATTCATATTTCCACTCAAAATAAAAGTGTGAATTCGCTGATAAAAAAGAGGTTGAAGGAATTTTTAAAATTCTTTCAACCTCTTTTTTTATCAACCATCGAAAAACCGTGGCAAGTATAATACAAAAAATCAATCCGTATTAATCTCTTCTCGAAGCTTCAACAGCATTTGTTTAATGTCTGTCAACGAATCAATAATATCAATTTTTTGTTCGTATTCCTGAGCGTTATCCGATATTTCACGACCTGCACCTTCCAAAGTATATCCTTTATTTTGAACCAAATGATAAACGATTCTCAAAGCATCAATATCTTTTTTCGTGAATCTTCGATTTCCTGCGTTATCTTTTTGAGGCTTAATCGTACTGAAATTAGCCTCCCAAAAACGAATTTTAGAAGTGGTTAATCCTGGAAACATATCCGCTACTTCACCAATAGCATAGTATCTTTTGGTGAATTTCATCGGTCGTTTGAGCATAATTCGAGCGATAGCATCTTTGAGTTGTTCTCTTTCTTTATCCTTTTTCAATACGCTTTTCTTTTACAAAAAAATTAACTGTGGAGTCGTTCAGTTTCAGAATATTCCAAAATTAAAAAAACTTGCATCTAACCCTAAGCAGATGCAAGTTTTTTTTGTAAAAATTAACGGTAATTAACGCAAAGTTTCGGTTTGGTTTGGTATTGACTCCAAATAAAAATTAATCGAAAGAAATATTCGACGTTGTTACCGACTCAACAAGTTGAGCGTATTCTTGTGGTTTTAAGCCATCTTGACAATAATCAATCGGATTAATCGCTTGACCTTTATAGTGTATTTCATAATGTAAATGCGGAGCAGTTGAGCTTCCCGTACTGCCTACCAAACCTATTTTTTGACCTTTTTTAATTTTCTGACCTGGTTTTACTAAGATTTTAGACATGTGAGCATATAATGATTCGTAACCATAACCATGATTTACGATAACATTATTACCATATCCCGAACCTGCATTTTGAACTCTACTAATCACACCATCTCCTGATGCGTAAATAGGTGTTCCTGTTCTTGCTGCAAAATCAATTCCTGCGTGCATTCTACGCACTTTATAAATTGGGTGAACCCTCATTCCGAATCCCGACATTTGCAACATTGATCGGTTTAATTTATCTTCTCGGATCGGTTTGATTGATGGCAAAGAAGCCAACATTTTATCTTTTTCTTCAATCATTACCAAAATACTGTCGATTGATTTTGATTGAATGACCATTTGACGGCTTAACTTATCCATACGGCTCATTGTTTGAACCATTACTTTTCCTGTGTTGCGGTAGCCTTTTAGTACTTTGTATCTTTCTGCACCACCGACACCACCTTCCCAAACGCCTTTATCGATTGGCTCCATTCCGAAAATCATTCGGTGGACGTTAGCATCTCTTTCCTGTAAGTTTTCTAAAACTTCGGCTTGTAAATCCATGTGTTCATTAACAACTTCGTACTGTTGCTTGACGGATTCTAATTCTCGTTGTAGCAATTTTTCTCGTGGGGAGGAGAAAATATTTAATGCAAAGAATGCGATGATTGAGGAAAATACTAATAATGCACATAGTAGCCCGAACCAGCGGAAAAGTTTGGACTTCAGAGAGACCTCCACTTTTTCGTAACGCAGTGTTTGCGTATTGTAAATAAATTTTTCTGTTTTCATCCTAATTTTTGATTATACATGTTAAAGGATAAAGGTGGTTTTTTATATTAACTTTAGCCTGACCTGTATATATTTCATATCATGAATTAATTTATAATTGGATGATGTGAAATATATAATTGAAAAGTTTGTTGAAAATTAAATCTAGTTTATCTTGTGTATTGTTTTGAATAACAAACTATCCATTTAACATTCACCAAATCTAAGTCATGGATTCTAAATAAAAAAAGATTTTAGGCATTATATTAGGTAAGTGCCTAATTGTTTAAACTATTTGTTTCAAAAAAAGCAATTTTTATAACTTTTTTACTAATATGTTTCTAATATTGTCAAATCAACACTTTGGTAGTGTTAAGAATGGTTAAAATATTTTGGCGACCTACCCTAAATCAAATACGACTTTATGTATTATTTTTGTAATATATTGAGAATGAAATTTAGAGTCATTTTTTCGTTCATAATTCACGATACCTTTCTAATTTTGTTTTCTTGACAAATAATTATGAAATATTTATTTTAGAAAAATTACCATATTTTATTACCAATGCAATAGTTTGAAAATTCCTATCTCTAAAAGTTGATTTAAGAATTAAGCTTAAACGACTAAAAACTTTTGGGCAATTGCACTAATATTAATTCAAATGAAAAGTTACACGATACAAAAAAATGATGATCAAGGCGCAAGAGCTGCGATTGAACGCCTTTATATTGCGATGCGACACCTTTTTATAAGAGGCAGTTATAAGCCCACAGGACTTTCGGGCGAAGCCTTGATTGAAGCCTTGATGACGTTGCAGCCAGAGATTTATGGTTTAATTGCGAATCCTGAACGGGTGGAATTAGATGGGTTATTATATATTTTTAAACGTTTGCCGAAAGGCATCGAACAAAGTCGCTACATCAAATTGATTTCTCGGGAAGGCTTTGAAAAATCACAGTTTGAGCCAATTGTTGCTACGGCTCGTCGTCGGAATTGTTACCGAATTGACGATGAACAGATGTTTATTGAAATGACTCGTGGACGGTCTGATATATATGATATTTTGACGCATTTGACCTTCATGTTCATTGAATCACAAAAGATTTTACGCAATTCTTTAGACCAAAAAGGGGACGTTCGGAGAGAATGGGAAATGTTGAAAATTATTGTTGAAAAGGAACAACGGGGCGAAGAATTTAATAAAGAAGTCGCTTTTACGTATCTGAGTACGATTCTCGCAAGGACGTTTGATGAAACCGCTAAAGCGTACCAACTTTTTCAGAAATCGAGTGATGTCAATAGTTTGTTCCATATTGTTTATTGGTTGGGACAACGGGCAATGGAAGAACAGAAGGAAGGAAAAGACCGTGAAATCACGTTTTCTAATGCGCTTCGAGACAAAATTGGACACCATATTTATGGTGAAATTTGGGCAAATAAAATTAAAGAATTCCTTTTTGAAAATGATTTGATTCATCGACCGTTGCATATTATTAGTGCGAATTTGCACAGCGTTATGAATTCGCTTTATGCAAAAGCAGCTTTGGGTAATGAATACGAAAGTTTGAGGGTGGAGGAAATTGCTAAACAGTTAAGTTTATCCGAAAATCACACTTTAGAACACAAGGTACAAACCTACGCCAGTCGGCACGGAATGAGTCAAATTGAGGATGAAAGTGGAATGAATATTTCGGTGCAATTATTTGATACGGCTTTGATTAATTGGGATAAGGTTTCCGCTGAGTTAAACTTTGATACGGATTATATTGAAATCGAAAAACCCGTCATTTTTGTCATGGATTATGCTTTTGGCGAACAGGCTTTTGAGTTGATGGATGAATTATTAAAACCTTACGAACATCCAGATCCGACTCCCTTAAATGTTCAATCTATTGCGATTATGGGCAAAGCAGGGATTTTGGAAGGCGACAAAGGTGATATTATGTTGCCTTATGCCCATATTTTTGAAGGTACAGCGGATAATTATCCTTTTGAAAATGATTTGTGTGTCGAAGATTTTGAAGGTTCGGGCGTTCCTGCACGAGCAGGGGCAATGGTTTCCGTATTAGGAACATCGCTACAAAACCGAGATATTTTACGCTTTTTCCACGGGTCAAGTTGGAAAGTTATCGGCTTAGAAATGGAGGGTGCGCATTATCAAAAAGCTATTCAAGCTGCTGCCAAAATTCGTAAAAACATTAATTCTAATGTCATTGTTCGATATGCTTATTATGCTTCGGATAACCCTTTGCTTTCGGGTCAAACGTTGGCATCAGGAAGTTTGGGCTTAGTTGGCGTTCGGCCAACTTATGTGATAACGGTTAAACTTTTAGATAAAATATTGAGTTCGTGATTCGTGATTCGTAAAAAAAATTACATCGCAATTTTTTTACCATTTTTAAACATCTTATTACCATGTTTGCCGAATACCGAATCACAAATACTAAATACCGAATCACGATTCAAAAAAAATAAAATATGAAAAAAATACTATTTGTAATATCAATCCTTACCCTTTTCGCAGCTTGTCAACCGAGTACGAAATCGACTAAAAATACGACTTCTTCACACAGTTATCCGTCTGCTGCGGATTTTGATTTGGATAATTCTGATGCAAACGCCATTTTGATTGCGGATGAAATAATGCAAGCACAAGGCGGTTACGAAAATTGGATAAATACACATTATATTTCGTGGACTTTTTTTGGAAAACGGACGTTGACTTGGGATAAATTTACGGGCGATGTTCGGGTAGAAATGACCGATGATTTGAAAAATACGATTATTGTTAATATTAATACAGGAATCGGAAAAGCGGAAAAAGACGGCGTTGCCATCACGGATAAAATGGAATTGCAAGCCTCATTAGAACAAGGGAAATCGGTTTGGATTAATGATAGTTATTGGCTCGTCATGCCGTTCAAATTGAAGGATTCGGGCGTAACGTTGAAATACCTCAAAGCAGGAAAAATGGAAGACGGAAACGATGCTGATATTTTAGAATTGACGTTTAAAAATGTCGGTGATACGCCTGATAATAAATACGAAATCTACATCGATAAGGAAACAAAATTGGTTTCCCAGTGGTCATTTTATAAAAGCTACAACGACGAAATACCTTCTTTTACAACACCGTGGAAGAATTATAAATCGCACGGAAATATTTTATTGGCGAGCGATAGAGGAGGAAATGGAATAACGAATATTGCCGTTACGGAAAGTGTAAAAACAGGTGTTTTTGAGGAATTATAAACGTGACGGTGAGGCAGGCGTTCGATTCCTTTATTAATAAAATAAAACAACAATAAATTGACTGAACAAGATTATCAACAGGTGATGCCGACGTGGCCTGATGCACCTGGGATTTACAAATTTGTAAATGCGGAAGGGACGATTTTATATGTTGGTAAGGCGAAGGATTTGAAGAAGCGGTTGATGTCGTACTTCGGTAATCGCAAGGATAGACGGCAAAAAACGAAGGCTTTGGTGCGCAATGCGAATCATGTCGAATATACGATTGTGGAAACGGAACAAGATGCCTTGCTTTTGGAAAGTACGTTGATAAAACGGTATCAACCGCGCTATAATGTGCAGCTAAAAGACGGCAAATCTTATCCTTATATTTGTATTAAAAATGAGCGTTTTCCACGGGTTTTCATTACTCGAAGAGTCGTCCGTGATGGGTCGGATTATTTTGGACCTTATGCGTCCAAAAATCGAGTTTATACGATTTTGGATTTAATCAAAAACCTATTTCCGTTGCGGAATTGTACGTTTAATTTGTCGGAAGAAAATATTAATAACGGCAAATTTAAAGTCTGTTTGGAATACCATATTAAAAACTGTAAAGGCGGCTGTCAAGGTTTTGAAACGGAATTTGCGTACAACCGAAAAATCAAGGAAATCAAGAACCTTTTAAAAGGAAATTTTGCTTCGGTGAAGGCTTTATTAAGGGAAGAAATGCAAGGTTTTGCAGAGAATTTGGATTTTGAAAAAGCACAGGAACATAAGGTTAAACTCAATTCGTTGGAAGATTATCAAGGCAAATCAACGGTCGTGAATCCTAAAATTCAAGACGTTGATGTATTTTCGATTGAAACCGATGAAAAGTTTGCTTTTGTGAATTATTTAAAAGTCGTCAATGGTGCGATTATCAACACTTATACGTTGGAAATGACGCAAAACTTGAATGACGAAAAAGTAGGTTTATTGGAGTTTGCAATGTCCACTTTGCGTGAAAAATTCAGCTCGATTGCACCCGAAATTTTAGTGCCTTTTGAGGTGAATTTTCCAGACGAAAATGTGGAAGTCGTCGTGCCGAAAATTGGCGATAAGCGAAAATTAGTCGATTTGTCTTTGCAAAATGTTACTTATTTCAAATTACAAAAACAAAAGCAAGAACTTGCCAAAATGGGCAAACAGCAAAGCACCGAACGCATTTTGCTGACCATGAAAAAGGACTTGCAAATGAGCGAATTGCCTCGACATATTGAATGTTTTGATAACTCGAATATTCAAGGCTCAAACCCAGTTTCGTCTTGCGTTGTGTTCCGAGATACCAAACCTTCCAAAAAAGAATATCGACATTTTCACGTCAAAACGGTCGTTGGGCCCAATGATTTTGCATCGATGGAAGAGGTGGTTTTTCGACGGTATAAACGAATGTTGGCGGAAGGGCAATCTTTGCCAAATTTGATTGTAATCGATGGCGGAAAAGGGCAGTTGAGTTCCGCCGTCAAAAGCCTGAAAGCGTTGGGAATATTAGAACAGGTGACGATTGTTGGCATTGCGAAAAAGTTAGAAGAGTTGTTTTTTCCGAATGATAATGTTCCTTTATTTTTGAATAAACGGTCAGAAAGTTTGAAAATCATTCAGCAAACACGGGACGAAGCCCATCGTTTTGCGATTACGTTTCATCGACAATTGCGGTCAATTAATATGATTCAAACTGAATTAACGAATATCGAAGGCATTGGCGAAAAAACTTCGGATAAATTATTGACGCATTTTGGTTCGGTCGAAAAGGTCAAAATTGCGCTATATAGCGAGTTACAAGAGGTTGTCGGCAAATCATCAGCCACTAAGGTTTTGAATTATTTCAAAAGTAATTTGAACGATTAGTTATTAATTGTGAACGGTGAATTGTTAATAATTAACCGTTCACAATTAATAATTAACAATTTAAAAATACTATTTTTGTGGGAATTCATCAAAAATCTACGGGATCAGTAAAGTCTGTAGGTAAAAAATAAAACCTCATGTTTGAAAAAATAAAAGCATATATTCTTGTTCAACATCAAGTAAGTGATTTAGAATCGTGGAAAGAAATATTTGAAAGAAATGATCCTCGTTGGGAAACGGCAGGAATGAGATTATTGCACCTTTTTCATTCGGCAGAAGATGAAAACGATGTGACGATGATTTTTGAAGTTGATGATTTAATTCTGATGCAAGTTCATTTAAAAAGTGGTGCGGTTTTCTCTCGAATGATTGAATCGGGAATGATTGTGGGTGATGTGAAATTTGATATTTTAGAGAAGATTAAGTAAAAAGTTAGCAGTATTTAGTTGACAGTCATCGTAATAATTTAAAAATAAAAAGCGGCATTATCAATTTGATAATGCCGCTTTTTATTTTTATTTCGGCTCTTTTATACTTTTTTATACTATTATATAAAATTTGTTTACAGTTATTTTTAAAACGGCGACCCTTCTAAGGTTGTAAGCGTTGGTATCGCTTAAACGTGATAGGAACGCAGACAACACAAAAAAAACAAAGATTTTCGCAGATTGTTAAGGTGCAATTTTTACAACCTTAGAAGAATAGCCTTTAAAACCCGTAACTAATTGATAATCAGACCTGTCAGGGTTTTAAAAATCTAATAGGTATTCCCACCAATAAAAAAGCATTTCCAAGATTTTGGAAATGCCTTTTGTTAGTATTTAAAAAATATTATATTTTAAATAATTACGGTCAAATAATTAATATTTAACACTTAATATTTACCTCAATCTATCCATACTCTTCACCAAAGCATCATCTTTTCCAATCGCCCGCACCGCCAACAAAATCAAGACAAAACCGACAATCGGCGTATAAAGTCCAAGACCATCATTTGGGGTTACGCCTGAATCCATAACGTTATCCTGCATAAAAAAAACGATGGCTAAAGCGATGCCGACAAGGTTAAAAACAGCGGCTACACGAGCGACTGATTTTTGTTGATTGCGATTTTTGAATAGGAAAATTGCACCGAAAGCCAATAAACCTGCAAGGACGTAAACGATTAATAAAGCCATATTATCGCTTAAATTATAAACCGTGTCGTTGCCAAAAAGTGCGGAATTTTCGATGGTTTTATCAACTGATGCAAACGGAAACCCGAATAAGGCAAAACTACAAGCCGAGGCGATGAATAGAAAAATTGATTGTATTCTCTGTATCATTTTTATTTTTTATTTAGACGTTAGACATTAGATTTTAGAGTGCGAACTGCCTACTCAAACAATGCTTTTTTCATTTTGTCAAATATAGCCGTATTTTCATAAATGCCGCCAAATGCTGCTGCACCTGGACCGAATGCGAAGACTGGAATTAAGTCTGCCGTGTGGTAATCGGTGGTGAACTGTGTGACTAAAGAATCATAGGTGCTGCCTTTATTGATGGCGTAGCCGCCCGTTTCGTGATCGGCAGTGATGATGACTAAGGTATTGCCGTCTTTTTCTGCAAAATCTAAGGCTGCTTTTACGGCTTTATCGAAGTCGATAACTTCTGAAACGATGTAATCAGAGTTGTTTGCGTGTCCGCCCCAGTCGATTTGACTGCCTTCTATCATTAAAAAGAAACCTTTATCTTTTGATTTTTTATCCAAATAATCAATTGCTTTTTCGGATGCTACTTTCAAATAATCTCTACCTTGATACGCTGGTAAAGGGTTGTCATTTGCGGTAAAATAAGCAAAATTCTTATCCATCGGAATCACTAAATCTTGCAACGTTTCGGTCACAAAATCACTGACATAATAGCCATTTTCTCGCAATTGCTTAGACAAATCTTTTTTATCTGAACGATTATCAAAATACTTTTTTCCACCTCCGATAAATAAATCAATTGGCGTTTTCATAAAATCCAAAGCGATTTCATCCATCATTGATCGTTGTTCAACATGAGCGATGAAACTCGCTGGCGTTGCGTGTGTGATGGTTGACGTAGCCACCATACCAGTTGCTAAACCATAATCTTCCGCAATTTCCAAAATCGTTTTAATCGGCTGTTTATTTGGATCTACGCCGATTGCTCCGTTATACGTTTTTTGACCACAAGCGAAAGCCGTCGCACCGGCAGCTGAATCCGTCACTAAATCATTCGATGCACTCGGCTTGTGTAAACCGACGGTTTTACAACGCTCTAAATTCAACGTGTTTCCGTTTCTGTACATTCCTGCGGAAATCTGCGTTACGCCCATTCCGTCACCGATTAATAAGATAACATTTTTAATGTTGCCTTCAGCAGCTGTCTCGATATTGCTAACTTTATTTTGATTACAAGTCGTGAATAGCAATAAGGAAATAATTGAAAAAAAATATTTCATCTGTTTGAACTCTAAATTATGATTTATGAACTATTTATCGTCCATTTAAAAAATTACATCTTTATTATTGATAATTATTAATTACAAAACGATCAATAATTAAAAAACAAATGTAGCAATTTTCTATATAAATCGAAGGCTTTAATGAATTGTTAAACCTAAGATTTTCAAACAACTTTAGGTTCAAATTACGACAAACGAAACGAAAAACTTACTTTTGCATTTCAAAAAACTTAGGTATAAAGGTGTAGCGATTTTAGGTACAAAGGCAGTCGATTAATAACGATATTTATTTTATAATTAAAACGGTCGTTCAAACGGTCAAAGCCCTTCAACCTTTAAATCCTTCAACCTTAAAACTAATAATAAGATTATGGAAAACGAGATATTTGAAAAAGCGAAAGCGATTCTGACAGAAATAGAAGCTGCAAAACCAAGTGATGTAGAGGCTTTGGAGCAATTTAGAATAAAATATATTGGTAC
>Ga0222647_1000176_pt1 | contig 34785 bp, 30 predicted proteins | sample AntAcemetagen333_FD_179864 | JGI IMG/M metagenome (GOLD analysis project Ga0222647, IMG submission 179864) | Saline water microbial communities from Ace Lake, Antarctica - #333 | ecosystem: Environmental > Aquatic > Non-marine Saline and Alkaline > Saline | place: Antarctica: Ace Lake...
CATCTAATACCACTCTTGCTTTAAATTCTGAACTGAATTTTCTTCTTGTAATTTTTCCCATTTCTTTCGTGTTAAATTTACGCGTTTCTTAACTTAGACTATGGTCCTGTTTTTGGGGAGTGTTACATAATTACTTCCTTTCCATCTAAGGTAATGATGCTAACCATAGCATTAGTATGCTGCTCTTCAAAGGAAATAAATACCAAGTCTTGCGTTGGATTAGGGTAAATAGAGATACTTTGTAGTAGCTGTGCATTTATATCTAGTTTATCACAATCAGGTAACTCTACACATATATCTGCATAGCATTTGCTTCCATTTACGGGATTAGTTATTAATGTTCTGAAGCAAATGTTACTGCCTGCATCAGAGATGGCATTATCCGTAAAGATAGCTGTTATACTGTTCCATCCTATAGGTACTGGATTAGGAGTGATACTTGAGAATGTACCTTCAGCTATAGGTAATATTTGCACATTAGCAGCTGCTCCTGTAGAATTTAATAGTTCAAAGTTTAATACATAATTCCAGTATCCGTTAGTGGTCTGCTTATTGCACTCGGCTCTGAGTTTTTCTATTCTTAACTCACAGATCTCACCACATTGGTCTGTTTCAATAGAGAACTCTTTTTTGCAAGTCTCTTTAGTCATAGGGTCATATATATAAGCCAGTATACTAAGTCCTCCCGGATTATAAGATGGTAGGTCTGTGTAAGTGAAGCAAACGGTATTGATGCCGTTATTCACTAGCATTGGGCTAGGGGAGAAGCTAGAGTTAGGAGCTACTAGAGTCACTTCAGATCCATTACTCCCACTCCATATGATGTCCATACAGCCATAGTACATTGGGTTTCCGCTATCATCATATCCAGCACATGTGAATACTTGTTGTGGTTTGAGAGTCACTTCGCATTCTTTCTGTGGACAGTCAGGTAAGTCTACACATACTGAAGTATCACACTCCTCTTCTTGATCAAATATTTTGATGTAAAAACAAGCAGTAGCATCTATACTAGGCAGGTCAGTAAATACTGCATTTACTGTATTAATTCCCGTTGCTAGGATAGGAGGCGATATTGAAGTTACAGAACCTTGAGCACTAGTTATGGTAATACTAGCACCAGGACTCACGTTATTAGTAAGTAAAAAGGTAACGTTGTATTGTTGATTTCCTTCAGCATCCACTCTGCCACACTCTAGCTGTGCACAGGCATTTATATTGCAGTCATTAGTGCAATCTGTAAATTCTATATCGATAGGATCAGACTCTATTTCACATCCTACACTATTGGCTATAATGACAGTATACGTTCCTGATTGGTGCAAAGGAACATCAAGCACTGAGGTAAATGCACCTGCTATGGCTGCACCATTATAGTACCACTTGTAGCTGGCATATCCTACAGGAGCAAACCACTGTAGAGAAGTCACAGTGTCACAGATCTCATAGCAACCTGTCATAAGGCCACATAAGTCTGGCAATCTATGTACTACTACTTTAGCAGTATTTTTACATCCATTACTATCTACTGCTGTTGCAGTATAGATATTGGCTATTTTAGTTTGAAGACTATCATTTATTAAACCTGTATTCCAGAAAAAGTAATCCAAGATAGGAGATGAGCTAGACGCTACTAGTATATTATTGTCTCCTGCACATAGGCTTCCAGTTGTGGCTATCGCTACGTTTGGTAAGCCGTTTGTCACATAGTTAAAAGTGTCTGAAGCGTCACAACCAAATGAATTGGTCACCGTTACTATAATTTGATGTGCACCTAATGCTGAGCTTGGATAGTAAGCATTACCTCCAACGGATGGTCCTGAGCCGTCATAGGTCCATAGGAAGGTATGACTAGTAGCCTCAGAAGCTACATATGCTATTTCTAGAGCATTCTGACAATATTCGTTTTCTCCTAAAATAGTAGGATTAGGAATAGGGTTTACTAAAATAGTAGTATCAGCTATTTTTAAGAAGCATCCCTTGCTATCATAGATATCTACACCATAGTTTCCTGTTTGTCTAGCTCTTATAGTAGATGTAGTCTCTATAGTAGTCCATAGATATTCATATGGAGAATATCCGTCAGATACTGTTGCAGTGATGTCCGCACTATCGCCAATGCAAAATTCATTTGGACCAGATAGCGTAAGTATACCCGCAAGTGTGTTAGGTAATACCGTTATTTCTTGATGAGCACTGTCTCTGCAGCCGTACTGATTTAGTATGGTAAGGATCACATTATAGTTGCCCGCAGCATCATATGCTCTCACTGGGTTATCTAATAGTGAAGTGGATCCATCTCCAAATGACCAATCTAATCCCAATATAGGGCTAGAGGCATTAGTGAATGAAACTGGAACTCCGACGCAAACAGAGTCTATTGCACTTAGTAATGCTAGAGTAGGAGCTACTATGGTCACACTCTCTGTATATTCACATACTCCTGATATTTTGAGCGTAATGCTGTAAGTGCCAGGAGCAAAGGGTGCAGTGTAATCTGTAGAAGTACTCACAGATGCACCACCATTGACGTGCCACGAGAAACTTGGGGCAGGAGCTAGTGCAAATACTTTAGTAGTATTATCAAATGTTACTGTGTAACTATCAGTGTAGTCCGTACAGTTTATTATTGGGTAAAAGTCCGGAACATAGTTGATAGTGTCATATCGTACTACACATACAAGACAAGAATCTGTACTGCCAGCGACAGCTTCTGGTACTTTACCACATAGTTCTGTTTTGTATATACCCGGCTCAGTGTAGGTATGTGTTACGTCATTGCCTGTGGCAAATGAAGGATTATGAATGTCATTAAAATCCCATCCTATATCAAACACATTAGAAGCAGTATAGTGAAAGCTGTCTGTGTTACAACCTAATCTATCTATGCTAAAGCCTAAGGTGTGATTTTCTGGTCTGCAGCTAGGTCCACAAGTAATTATACTAATAGCGATAGGGTCACTTGTAGAAGTACACCCTGCTGCATTTACAGCTACAGCATAGTAAGAACCTACAGTAATGGCTGTATAGCTGATTCCTGTACCCCCTAGGGTAGAAGGAGACTTATACCATGTTACACCTGTAGTGCCTATAGATGCTGCTGCATGCATCGTAGTACTGATGTTTGGTGGAGGAGTGCCATTACAATATACTGTGGGATCAGCTGTACTTATGTTTATTTCTGGAGTAGGTATTACGACTATATTTTTAGTAGTAGATACTGATACGGGGCATGCTCCACCGTAATTGACAGTGAGAGTAACTACATAAGCACCAGGTGCATCGTATGTATTAGTAGCAGAAGTTCCGCTACCGAATGCTCCATCTCCAAAATTCCAAGCATAAGTAGATGCTATAGTTGCAGTACTTACCGTATAAAGTGCGTTTGCACAGACTGTATCTGGAGCTGTTATTAAGGGATTAGGGGCAGGTCTTACATATACTAGTATAGAATCTCTTCTCTGTAGGTTACAAAGTGTTCTTTCTAAGACTATCCAAGCACTACCTGTGTAGTTATTAGTTTGTACTTCTATCGTGTTACTATACTGTCCAGTTTTTACGCTTCCTGCCAGACTTGAGTTGATACTCCACTCATAGTTTGTGCCATAAGTAGGCGTACTATAGTTGGCAAAACCATTGGAACAGATAGTATCCGGCCCGTTGATTATAGAGGTTATGATAGGTAAATAGCTGCCAATGGTGTCAGAAACTACTGTGGATTTACAACCTGTCTGTATGTCGAGACTACTTGCATGTATACTATATGGTCCGGTTGCTCCCCAAGTTACATTGGTAGTTAATCCCGAACCTGTAGCTGGTGTTCCGTTGATTACGGACCAGTTTACACTATGCAAAGCATCTACAACTATCCCAGTATACATATGACTAGAATTAGGACAGACTGTGTCTGCACCTACAATACTTGGGGGTAATGGATTTTCGTTTACAGTCACTTGTAGTATTTCTGTTTTATTACAGTGTTGATCATCAGCATCTGTCTTGTATACAGTAAATAATCCAGGACCGTAGCTCCAGACACCCGTGAATGGAGTTGTAGAAAGTACAGTTGTAGAAGTCATTAGTGCTCCAGAAATATCTCTTATCTCCCAAAAAACATTAGTAGAAGTTGGTGTGTATGAACCGAAGGTGAAATTAGCATTTTCACAAAAAGTATTACCACCACCTAAAAAGAAGGATGGACGCACGTGGATGGGTATGTATAAATCACCACCGCACTCTAAGTCTACGGTACTTCCATTGGTAGTATGAAAATACTCTACCCAGATAGTTCCGCTACCTAATGTACCATTAGAGCAGATTTCTATCTTATGTCTATTTAGGGTATCTGAAGTAGTAATAAATAAGCCTGCTGGCAAGTGCCATATAATGCTATCTATTGGGATAGCACAGTCTAAAACAAGTTCTTGACAAGCGTACTGACACATTATAGTATCTGCACTATAGGTCGGAGAAGTAGGAATGACAGGTATCACTAAGCTAGTGGGAGTAGAGCAAAAACCCGAACATCCTGGTGTAGCAAGTGTAAGTACAGCGGGAGAAACTCCACTCCACTGTACGGTTACCTCATCTGTGCCAACTCCACTTAGGATGGCACCATTGGTCACCGACCAGTTATAGGTAGTACAAGTGGCATTGGTAGAATAAGAAATAGGTGATTCAGGACATACTGTGCTGACACACTGTATGTCTGGACCAGGAGTACCACTTACATTCACTGTGACAGTCGCAGTATCTCTGCATCCACAGTCGTTTGTAATAATTAGCATAGCAGTATGTGTGCCAGCTATTAAGTAAGGATGAGAAATGTTTCCACTGGTAGGTGCATATAGCACATCACCTTCACCATCACCGAAAATCCACTCGTAAGTGAATAAATCAGAACCTCCATTAGTGAGAGAAGCATTCTCGAAAAACACAGATTGTCCAAGACAAATATCTACTACACCAGCTACGGCATTCGTTATGGTACTAAAAATAGCAGATGGTCTAGGAATCACGTCTATACAGATAGAGTGTTTAGCTACACATCCTGCTGCGGTAGTCTCGGTTACTTCTAGTAATCCAAGTCCAGTGTTTTCCCAGTATACAGTTATTGTATTTCCAGAAGTAGTGTAGGTAGGTGTGCCAGTGACTGTCCAAGAGTAGGTACTACTTGCATTAAAGTCAGTAGTGTACGTGAGCCAAGTGCTGTCACAAGCTGAGATACATTGATCTTCTCGTTTTTCTCCGGCGGATTGTCTACTAGAGTCCGTATTACAGACTGGAGCTACACCAGGGATAATTTCTGGCGTAGGAAGTGGATATATCACCACATTTATAATTTTGGTGCACAAGACGGTGTTGGACGAGTCTTTAATCACTACGGTGATTTGCCCCGAACCTACAAAACCCCAATTAACATTAACTGAGGGTGCTGTGTTGCTGCCTGCGATGGTACCGCCAAATACTCCCCAAGAGTACTGATATCCCCCTGTGTAGCCAGAGATATAGGATTGAGCTTCGTTTTCGCAGACTGTAGAATCTCCAAGTATGGAGCAGTCTGTTGTTTGTGCTTTTGCTTGTGTACCTAATAGGGCGAGCAAGAAGCAAAAGATAAAGGTTAGTTTTACATTCATAATTGTGCTTGATTTAATGGTTAGTACCACATCAAATTAAAACCTAACATCGAAAAATAAATTTCTTACGGTTATCTTTCTGCCTTAATAAAATATCAACGAAGGAGATTGCCGTAAAAAACTATTAATTCCAATCAATTTCATTGATTTAAGCTGCACCAATGTAGTCAATCCAAATTTAAAGAGTAAAATAGTTAGAGCACTCTGCACTTTCTCTCGTATTCTGCATTTAGTGTACACGAAAAATAGCGAAGTCTAAAAAGGTAATGACTCCGTGGACAATTTCAAGCCATTCTGCATTATTGAATTAGAAATAGGCTTAAATTTGGACTGAAACTTATCATGAAATTCGGAACCAAAGCGATACACGGCGGATTAGAGCCAGATCCAACTACTGGAGCTATAATGACACCTATCTACCAGACCAGTACCTATGTGCAGGAAGCAATAGGAGAGCATAAAGGATATGCTTACAGTAGATCTGCTAACCCAACAAGAAGTGCTTTAGAAAGCAATATAGCAGCTATAGAAAACGGTCAGTACGGAGCTTGCTTTGCGAGTGGAATAGCGGCTATAGATTGTGTGATTAAAATGCTAAATCCGGGTGATGAAGTGATATCTACAGATGACCTATACGGAGGTACGTATCGCATATTCAAAACTATCTTTGAAAAGTATGGTATCGTATTTCACTTTGTGGACATGCTTGATCTGCAAAATGTTAAGCGTACTATAAACGGTAATACAAAGCTAATTTGGGTGGAGACGCCTACCAATCCTATGATGAACATCATAGATGTAGAAGCTACAGCCAAAATAGCTAAAGAAGCAGGAGTGATGCTGGCAGTAGACAACACCTTTGCTACTCCGTACTTGCAAAATCCACTAGACCAAGGAGCAGATATAGTGATGCACTCGGCTACTAAGTACCTTGGCGGACACTCAGATATAGTCATGGGAGCATTGGTGTGCAATGATGAGGCTATAGCAAAAGAAATGTACCGCATACAAAACAGCAGCGGAGCAGTGACCGGACCAATGGATTCGTTCTTAGTGCTGCGTGGTATTAAAACACTGCATGTGCGTATGCAGCGGCACTGTGAGAATGGTGAGAAAATTGCCCGTTGGCTAAAGACACATCCCAAAGTAAATAAGGTGTACTGGCCAGGCTTCGAAGACCATCCCAACCATGCTATAGCCAAAAGGCAAATGCGTGGATACGGTGGGATGATATCCTTCTCAATAAAAGGCAATAGACTAGAAGATGCCAAGAAACTGGCGGTAGGAACTAAATTATTTGCCTTAGCAGAAAGTTTAGGTGGAGTAGAGAGTCTGATAGGTCATCCTGCTACTATGACACACGCCAGTATACCCAAAGAAGAACGCGAAAAAACTGGAATAGTAGATTCGCTTATTAGACTTAGTGTAGGAATAGAAGATGTGGATGATTTGATTGCAGATCTGGAAGAAGCGATGATTTAATCCAATTCCAATACTGAAATATCAAATACCAAAGGGGTTTGAAGCTTTGTTTGTATTTGACACTTGAATATGATTTTGTATTTGAAAAAAAGTATCTTTGGAAAAGTGAAAGTAGAAGAACCCATAGGAAGCTACGGAATGCTTGATGAGAGTAGAGAGTATACGTATTCTGAGTATCTTACGTGGAAGTTTAAAGAGCGAGTAGAACTCATACGAGGACGAATCCGTAAAATGTCTCCTGCTCCTAGTTGGAAGCATCAAGATATCAGCAGTAATTCATATAAAGCTATAGATAAGCATTTTGCGAGTAATCCTTGTAAAGTCTTTTATGCTCCTTTGGATGTTTGTCTTGCGGTACCAAGCAAAAAGAAGAACACGACGGTTATACAACCTGATGTTTGTGTACTCTGTGATTTAACTAAATTAGACGACCATGGTATAGTGGGCACTCCAGATCTGATAGTAGAAATACTATCACCGGGCAATATCAAGCATGATATAGATACCAAGTTTGAGCTATACCAAGAAGCTAGCCTACCGGAATACTGGATAGTAAATCCAATGGAGCGAAACATTATCGTCTACACATTAAGGGATGGAGCCTTTAGTGGTTCCAAAATCTTTACCGAAGGTGAAAATGCTGTAAGCAAGCATTTTAAAGGTTTGGAGGTGAGTGTAGAAAAGGTCTTTGAAGGGGTATGAGAGGATTAAGTTTTTACAATGGTATTAGTAGCCTAACTACTGTGCACACCATTCCAGTATGTTTTGCTCAATTAGTTCATCATTTATGAATAATAAAGAATATTGAGTCCAACTTCCAACTTTGTTTGAATCCTTGATCGTAAGGATAGTTGCCCAAATATTTTGATACGAAATAATTGTACTTAACTCTATCCTATATTTTGCTGATTCATTTCTTAATGATTCAGGAGTTAGTTGTTTGATTTCTAATTCATCAAGCCTTGACTGTTGGCCGTTTAACAATATCTCAAGTAGTAATTGATGTTGAATTTTGCAGTTTTCGGAGTTTCCGTGAAAGTCAAGAAATTCAGTTTCTCGTTTAATTAATGGTGAAATGAAGAAATTAGTGGTGTCATTTTGTATAATAGAATCTAGTGCAAAAGATATGACTTCCTTGTATTGAGTATTTCCCATCTGACTAAACACAGTCAATGGCAGCGTTAGAAGAAATAATAATAATAGTTTATTTGCTCTCATAATTATTCACAAATTTACACATAAATATCGTTTAGAATCGTGCATTCTAGGTTGATTAACTTTTATACAGCCATTTATTCTTAAATTTGTACAAGATGAAACACTTAGAGTTTAAATCGACATTATTGGAATCCTATTTCAGTTTGCTTCAAAACTTTAGCGACTCTGCTAAGCAGTCACTTATTGATAAGCTTAAAAAGTCTATGGATAAAAAACCAAGAGAGCCTTTAGACTTATTTGGAGCTTGGGCTGGTGACGAAAGTGCAGAAGAGATAATAGACTCCATTAGGTAGTCTATGAACCTCGCCAAAACCAAACTAGACACCATCCTCCAAAACCTCAATCCTAAGGATTTTATAGATAATGATCCCATTTCTATTCCGCATAGATTTACGACGAAGGAAGACATAGAAATATCAGCATTTTTTGCAGCTATACTGGCGTGGGGACAGCGGAAGACCATCATCAATAATGCGAATAAACTAATGCATTGGATGGGAGAGGAGCCTCACCTTTTTATCCTAGATCATTCGGATGCCGAGCTCAAGCAGTTTGAGAAGTTTGTGCATCGTACATTCAATTCTACTGACGTACTCTATTTTATAGAAGTTCTGAAGCATTGGTATAGAGACGGTCATTCGTTGGAAGACTATTTCGTAGGAGATACGATGAAGGATAAACTATCCAACTTTCACATCGCATTTTTTGATAATGATTTTGTGTCAGAAAGAACCCGAAAACATATTGCCAATCCTGCCAAAAACTCATCTGCCAAGCGGCTAAATATGTATCTGCGGTGGATGGTGAGGGGTTCGACATCAATTCGTCATCCTGAGCTAAATTCAGCCAGTCGGCCTTCGGAGGAAAGGGTGGGCGATTCTAGTTTGATGACACATTTCGACTCCGCTCAATGTGACATCGACTCCGCTCAGGGTGACTTAAACTTCGCTCAGGGTGATCATTCGGTTCACTCCAGTATAGATACATTAGACTTCGGTATTTGGAAGTCTATAAAGCCTTCAGAACTCAAAATTCCGTTAGATGTACACGTGCAAAGAGCTGCTTTTCATTTTGGACTACTTACTCGTAAGCAGCAGGACTGGAAAGCGGTAGAGGAGCTCAGTGCTAACTTACTAGAACTAGATTCTGTAGACCCTATTAAGTACGACCTAGCTCTCTTTAAATGGAGTGAGGCTAAGATTGATTAGCTGGGGATATGGTGTTTAAACCACTATCTTAATATCGTACTTCACCAGTAAGCCAAGTACTTCATCTTTAGAAAACAATGCTCCTTTTAGCTTATTTATATTGGGATCCATACTATAGTTTTTTGCACTACGAAAGTCACATTGTGTTAAGTCTGTATGATCGAAGGTAGCCGCATATAAGTTACTGCCAGCAAAACTTACTTTGTGTAATTTAGCTTCTACAAAATCGGCCTCCTTTAGCGAGCAATTCTCAATTTTCGCCTTACTAAGATTTAATTGGTAGAAGGAAGAATAATCAAGTTGGCACTTATTGAAGTTCATTTCAAGTAAGAATGGGTTGCAATTGGAAAATTGGAATCCAAGCATTTTACACTCTTCAAACTGTACATTTTTAAAAGCTGTATTTTTAATTTTCACATCCGTAAAATTACAGTTGTAAAAATTACATTCTTCGAAATTGACGTCACGTAAATCTATACCAGTAAAATCACAATTTGTGAATGTACACACGTCATATTCTGGAGATAGATTAGACTGAGATAGCACCATGTCTTCATAAGCTCGATTATACGTATCCATTATTCTACCCCAACCTTATGCTTCATTAGTCCTTCAATGTTTTGTGCCCTTGCTTTCATAGCAAGGGCGAGCTTGCCCTCATATAACTCGCCTACACTCTCATTGAGATAACTGAGCCAAATTTGGAAGTACTCTTTGGTGAGTTTAGTTTTTTTAGCCAAATATATATGTGGTTGCATAGTATTTAGACCGTAGGTTCCACTGCCAAGTAATATACTATGCCAAAAGTCAATAAGAATAGGAAAGTGCTCTTTCAAATTAACCTTAGCTACATCAGTAAACAAGTAGTTTATCCTGTTATCATCCAATAGCTTATCATAGAATGTTCCCAAGATTAACAATATGTCAGTACGATTTTGGATATCTTCCATTATTTAATAAGTACTCCATGATCCCACTTTTCAGTTTTCCATTTCTTACCGTTATGCTTCCAGTATTTCCAGGTACCATGTTTCATGTTATCTATAAATTCACCTGTACACTTACCGAATATATTGGTAGCTCCTAGTTTCCAAGGGCCATTTTTCTTTCCTTTTATGTAGGCCCCTTCATCAGCTCCGCCTTCTGCAAATAAGTGCTCTACCCAGCTACCTGTCTTGAGCCCATCTTTATACGGACCATACGTATGCTTTCCTTGCTCTTTATAAAAAGTATAATCACCATTCAAGAGCCCGTCTTGGTAGGACTTCACTTCCAGGGGGAAACCACTCATAGTGTAGGTAGTAGATATACCATCTAGCTTCCCATTGGTATAGTTTTCTACTAAAAATAATTTGCCTTCTAGTGTAAATGTTTTTTTCTCACCTTCAGCATATCCGTTCTTGTAATCAGCAGTCTCCGCTATTTCTCCACTTATATGATATGAGATGGATCGTCCATCTCTAAGACCGTTTTTATAATTGATTTCTTTACGCTTGTTGCCATCTCGATCATAAGACACTACCAGTCCATTTGGTTTACCTTCCTTATATTCACCTTCTTGTTCTACAGCTCCATTGGTATGGTATAGTTTAAATGAACCTTGCTCTAGTCCGTCTACGAAAGTGACCTGCTTTTGTCGAGTTCCAGATCGCTCATAGGACATATATGCACCGTCTAGTACGCCTTCCTTGTAATTGCAGTGTACTTCAGGAGCTCCATTGGTATAGAATGTTTTAAATTCTCCGTCACGCACACCTTGCGTATATCCTATTATCTGATCTTGTTTACCATCCTCGTACCAACTCTCAAATATGCCATTTATTCTACCACTTTGCCATTCTACACGCTGCATTGGCTTATTATTCGGCCATAGGATTAGAGATTCACCGGTATAGGGATTATCATCCAGTGTAAAGAGGCCAGCGGTATCTTTTACTAGTTTGGTGAAAGCTACTTTATTCTGAGCTGAAAGACTAAATGCTGTTAGTATACTGATGATGACTATATATTTTCTCATGAGTGCTGGTTTATCTGATATAATTCGATTACAAAGGTATTTATTGTACAGTCTCGGTTGATGAGCAGTTTTTAACGATTTGCTCTACATTCTGCAGATTCATACACTGAAAGTGTCCTTTTGGGCAATAATCACTACCTAACTTGCTGCATGGGTTACAGCTAAGTGCCACTTGATAATTATAGATATTAGTATCTGCAGGTCTATATGCATACATGCCAAAGGCAGGATGTGTGTTGCCCCACAGCGTATGTATAGGAACTGAGAATGCAGATGCTATATGCATGAGCCCTGTATCTCCTGTAAATAGTCCTTTGGAGTCTTTTATAGCTATGGCAGACTCTCCCAGAGTTAGTTTATTCACCTTATTTATAAGTTGAGTTGAGCCACTATCAGAGAGTACTTTTAGTGCTTTCTCTTCATCAGAGACACCTCCGCCTAGGAGCACAATACTCTTGTTTAAGCGTTTAAGAATCGATAGTATTAATTTTCGTGTAATTTGTTTGGTGAAGTATGTACCACCTACTGCTAGTGTATAATACTCTGTGGGTAAGTCAGCGAGTGCATCCGGCTTTTTGGCAGATATAGATGTGAAAAAGTCTAAGCCAGTGTTATCGTTTTTTACATTCAAGGACGTTATAGCATCAAAATACCGATCTACAATGTGCTTCTTAGGAAGTAGATTAATCTTAAAATTGACGAACAACCACTTTTTTACATTTAGTTTTTTAAACGTGTGATGCGGTATGCCCAGTTGAGATATGATACGTTTGGTTCTTGTGTTTTTATGCAAGTCCACTAGTAGGTCTAGAGAGAGTCCTTTCAGTTTCTCTATAGCTAGGGACTCCTCTCCATCAGCTAAACCGTAAAGATGGTCTATATATGGATTATGCTCAAGTAGCGATGTATACTTATCTTTAGTCAAGTAGTGTATTTCCGCGTTTGGTACTTGAAGTTTAAGACACCGTATAATAGGAGTAGTGAGCACTATGTCACCTATACTACTAAACCTTAGTATAAGTATCTTCATAGTTTTGGTGCATAGGTAACTTCACCTAGACTAAAGGATTCTTCCATTATATATGCTATGGAAACGCCTTTTTCTATTACAGCTATCACTACCATTTTTTCTACATCGTCTACTTCAGATATCATTATATGATTAATGATTCCGTACTGGCCTTTCAGTTTACACGGCATACGGGTCACATCAAAATCTCCTGTTTTAAAAAAAGTATTGTAAAATTCCCATCCAGATATAGTGTCCGTATCTAAAGTATCTTTCTCGAAACGAGTCTTTTTATAGTAGTCTATAAAGGTGTAGGAATCCCCTTCACACACATCGAAGTAAAGTGTATCGCCTATTTGTATCTCTACATCTTGTGACTGGGCATTAGCGGAGAGCGTGAAGCAAGATAGAATCAGGAGTAGTGTTGTGTTTATTTTCATTAAGTACTTTTTACGACTAGATAGTGGTTTTCTATGGCAATTATTTCTAAATTTTGGCCTTGATCTATGAATTGGCCGTAGGTTTTTGCTTGATATGTTTTTCCAGCTAGAGAGATATTACCCATAGGTCTGAATGCCGTACTTGCCGTTCCATTTCTACCTATAAAACTATCATCTATCTCAGCCTCTGTTTGTATCTTCACTTGACCAGTGATAGTATCTTGGAGCACTAATCTTTGGAAAGCTTTAGACTTCAGAATGTTACTACCAAAGAAATAAAACAAGGCCGCTAGTCCCAATAACGCAAAAAATACGCTTGCTAGTGCATTGTTCCAATCTTGTGATCTCGTTTGAGAAAAATCTAAATCAATGTTATTGATCATACTAAGCACTAACCCTGTGATAGTGAGCAGTATGCCACTCACGCCAGCTATGCCAAACCCAGGAATCACGAAAACTTCGGCGGCTATCAGAGCTACTCCAATGATAAAAAGAAGGATTTCCCAATTAGCCGCTAAGCCGTCTAAATACAGTGGAGCAAAATATGCTATAGCCGCAATAAAGGCTGCCGCTATGGGGAATCCCAGTCCAGGAGTCTGCAGTTCGAAGTAGATACCGCCTATCATAAGTAATATAAATACGGACCTTAGAGCAGGATTAGCTAAGAATGAGATTAAATTATCGAGTACAGATGGTTCTACCTTTATTATTTTGGCGTCAGCTAGATTATTCAGTTGTAGTATTTCCTCAATACTGCTGGTCACGCCCTCACAGTAGCCCCATTCTAATGCTTCTTCAGTAGTGAGAGTGATTACTTTTAGACTATCATCTAGGCCAGGGACTACTATGCTTTCATCCACCATTCCTTCAGCTATGTCTGGATTACGTTTATACGTATAAGTTGTATCTGTACCCGTTATTAGGGTGTCATATCCTTGACTTTCGGCAGTACTTCTCATTTGCTTCCGCATATAGCTTTGATACTTATCTGGGGCTTTTGCTCCATCCTCAGTTACTACGGTAGTCGCTCCTATACTAGCACCCTTACGCATATATATCTTATCACAGGCCAGAGATATAAGTGCTCCTGCACTTGCTGCATTATTATCTATAAATACGTATACAGGTATTTCAGAGTTAAGTAATGTGGTACGGATACTGTCAGCATCTGTGACATAGCCTCCGTAAGTATTCATGTGTACTATTATGAGGGATGCTTTTTCTTCTTCTGCCCGTTTCACGGCTTTTTGAGTGATACGAGTAGCAGCAGGATTTATTTCTTTTTTGAGATCAAAAATTACTACCTTATATTCTGTTAGCTGACCAAACGATACAGCGGGCATAAGGATTAGCAGACATTTAACGAGTAATTGTTTCATTTTAACCACAATATTACAACACCTAGCAATAAAGTGAATAACTAATTGTTAAACCAAAATATATCATAGATAAATTTGCAAAACAATGAATAAACTACTCACCATATTAATATTACTCGTGACAGTGGGAGCCTTTGCTCACAAAACTGATTCTGTGGGTACTAAAGTGAAAAATGGCACTTGCTATATCCTACATAAGGTGGAGAAAGGTGATGGGCTGTACGGTATAAGTAAAAAATATGGGGTAAGCCTAACAGCTCTTATTGCAGAAAATCCAGGTTCTGATAAAGTTGTAAAACTAGATCAGGTTATATGGATACCTACAAATAGGAAGCCAGTGATGAAGGATAAAGTGGTGACAGATTACTTTAAAGAAAATACTGGAGGAAAGGAATCTGATAATGTGAAGCTAAAAGATGTCGTCAATAGTAAATCAGAGGTTACTACATTTGCAAAGTATCATAAGGTAGAATTAGGTGAAACACTATACGCTATTAGTCATAAATACAATACTACTGTAGAGATGATAAAGACATTAAACGGCTTGGAATCTAATGAGTTATCTGAAGGTCAGCGTATACTTGTGCAGGACGGCATGGCTAAGACTATAAAGGTAAGTAAGGAAGAGGTTGTAGAAACCGACTACGAGCGTATGAAAGAGGAAATGAAAAAGAGTGAGTATGAAGATAAGGGCTTTAATACAGAAGTACAGACGAGTACAGCTGAAAGCTCATCAGGATATAGTATCAAAGTAGATAAACTAATAGAGTATAATATTGAAAAAGTGGAAGAAAAAGGAATAGCTGTAATCGGTGGGTCTGGTATACCAGTTGATAAAAACTTTGCACTCCACTTCAATGCACCCATCGGTACAGTTATTATGGTGACTAATCCCGAAAATAAAAATACTGTATTTGTAAAAGTGACTGGTAACTTTAAGCGTGAAGATGGAGGTGCATTGATAATTAAGATGTCAGAGTCCTCTGCATCTTTAATAGGCGTTAAATCTAAAGAGAAAATATTACTTAGCTATGCTAGGTAGCAAGCACAAGATAAGTGCTTTAAATTTGGTGTTTTATGCAGTTACTCTCATAGGGTTTTCTGCTTTATGGTACTCACCAGCTATAGTAAGTTTTGCTTCGGTGACTTGCGTGTTTCTGAGCATATATAATTGGAAATCTTTTACAAGCACGAGATTTAGACATGTTGCGTTTTCTATAGGTGGTATATTAACGCTGTTTTTAATAGACATGGTGTTTAGTGGATTCGAAAGCCAGACATCTGCTAAGTTTCTTCTTTTAATTGGTTTTGTAGGAGTATTTAATGCTTCATATTATTATTTTGGTAAAACAGATTTTACACTGAATCTCACTTATTTGCTTATTATTTCTGGTATTGTAGCATTAGTTAATAGTATTTCTGTAGCTAATTATTTTTTGAATAAAGATTACCTCGATGCTTTATTGCTCCAGAGTAAACATATTCCTGTGGGTATTCATCATATTCATTTTGGTGTGCTTAATGGGTTGATAATTATATTATTACTGGGTTTGTATTTTGTGAATAATACGCTTAGTAAGTCATCAAAAGTGCTATCTATATTATTCTTACTTATTATATTTATATCATTTCATATCTTAAGTTCGCGTACTGGCTTGCTATCCTTTTATGGGGCTAGCCTAGTGATGTTAGTAGTCTATGCGATTCAAAAGAGACAGTTTAAGGTAGTACTCCTCGGACTTCTCACTATGGGCATTTCGTTAATAGCGTCCTACAGTCTTAGTAGTTCATTTCAGAATAAGGTGGCAAACAGTTTAGAGGATTTGAGTAGCTGGGGAAAAGGGGAAGAAATTAACTTTAAATCAATGGGGATGCGTATAGAAGCAGCACGAATGTGTGTTTATATTATTAATCAAAATCCAATAGGAGTGGGGGCCGCTCGTCAAAATAGTGAAATGGCTACTGCTTATGATAATCTAAATAGTGTACTCCTAAAAGAAAATAGAGTCGGTCCTCATAATCAGTTTTTAGAGTATGGCGTCAGATATGGTTGGATAGGAATTGTTGTATTGATGTACTTCTTTTTCAGCTTATTTCTATGGGCTAGTGATTCTTCTTTTAGTATGTGGGGCATAGTGGCATTCATTCTTATCGCAGTACTTTTTGAGTCCTTACTTGAAAGACAAGTTAGTTTATACTTCTTGGGCCTTCTTGTACCACTTTCGTATCATTTTTTTGCTAAATGGCAGGTTAATAAGGTGAGCAAGGGCATAAATTAGTGTTTTTGGCGTTATTTTTGAAGTCTTATAAGTATGAAAAAAATACTGTTAATCTTCGCTATCGCTTTTAGTCATACGAGTTACTCTCAGGACGTAGTCTATGGTGAGGAAGCGGGGGAAGATACTAAAGAGAAAAAAATAACAGGGCTACTAGATTATGAAAACAGACTTTTTTTTGGAATATCAAGCACTTTTCTAATAGATTTCATTACTAGTCCATTAACTTTTGGTGAGATAATTACCAAAAAAGTTATTAATAATGTTCCTACTGATGTAAGTGAGCCCATAGCAGAACAGACGTCTTATCAGTCCTTTTATTCCGTAGGTATAACACCTAGATATAATCTTCAAGAGCTTAGTGATAAAGTAGCTATTGCTATTTCTGCTCCATTGTCCGTTGGTTTCGGTAATTCTGGAGCTGCTAATAATGATGTAAATGGTGCTCAAGGTTTTGGAAATTTTCAATTGCCCCTTCTACTTCATTTGTATTACGGTGCGGAGGCTACCAAGAGATCAGATGAAGACTTCGGACTGAATATAGGTGCTGGCCTGGAGTTTAATAAAATAGGAATTTTTAACTTTGGAACGGTAGGAGCAGAGCAGCCCAATAATAAGGCTTGGATAATGCCTTCAATACAGGCTGGAGCACAATTTTACAGAGGATATAGTCCAGTAGAGGTTAATATTAAATATGGTTTTGGTCAGTTACAGGAGCAGTTCATAGATCAATTTGGTAATAGACTATTAGATGGTAAGAAAGTCACCCGTGCCTCTAGTTTAAAACTAAGCATTACTTATTTACTTTAATCTAAATTTTCATACTTTATCTTCGACTATAAATGTTAAATAGAGATATAAGCTGGCTATCTTTTAACGAGCGTGTCCTTCAAGAAGCACAAGATAGCAATGTGCCACTCATAGAGCGTATGCGTTTTTTGGGTATTTATTCCAATAATCTAGATGAATTTTTTAGAGTACGTGTTGCTACCTCTTTGAGACTAAAAAAGGCACTACTAAATGCAGACCCTGAAAAAGCTCAAAAGACCGCAGAGATCATAGCAGAAATTCAGAAGAAGGTCATTTCCTTGCAGCAAGTTTTTTACAGTACGTATGAGCAAATATTAGAAGAATTAGAGGAACATCACATTTATATTAAAGATGAGTCAGATCTCAATGAAGAGCAGCAGCACTTTGTCAGAACATTTTTCCTTAAAGAAGTAGAATCGCTCATAACTCCAATAATACTAAGCAATATAAAAAAGTTTCCCTATCTCAAGGACAAGGCTGTATATCTATTCATTTCTCTACAAAAGAAAAGTGAGAAAAACATTAGTGCACTTATAGAATTGCCCACAGATTACATCTCCCGTTTTGTAGTGCTTCCGAGCCCAGGCGGCGAGCAGCATATCATCTATTTAGATGATATTATTCGGTTCAATACACCGTATATTCTTTCTATTTTTTCTCCCCAGGAAATAGAATCCTATATTATAAAGGTGACTCGAGATGCAGAGCTAGATTTAGATGATGACTTTAGCGAAAGCTACTATGAGCGTATAACTAAGAGTTTAGTGAATAGAAAAAGAGGGAGAGTAGTCAGACTGGTCTACGACAAGCAGATGCCACAGCATCATATCGATTTTATACTGTCTAATATTAAAATGTCCAATGAAGATAATCTTATACCGGGGGGTAAGTATCACAACTTCAGAGACTTTATGGGTTTTCCTAGTTTAGGAAATAATCAACTCACCTTCAATACTTTAGAATCTTTAGACCACAAATTTATAGATGGAAGTAAGCCGCTTTTAAAACAAGTTAGTGATAGAGACTTTCTGTTTCATTTTCCATACCACTCGTTTGATTATATCATAGATCTTATTAGAGAGGCAGCCATAGACCCTAAGGTTACTTTTATCAAAATGAGTCTTTATAGAGTTGCTCCAAAGAGTAAAATAATAAAAGCACTCAAAAATGCTGCACGTAATGGTAAGATGGTGTATGTGGTTATAGAACTGAGGGCCCGTTTTGATGAGGAGGCTAATCTAGAGTGGTCTAAGCAGCTACAGGAAGAGAATATACATATAGATTTCGGTCTCAAAGGATTAAAAGTACACAGTAAGCTACTATTAATACAGCGAAAGACTAAGGGAGAATTGAAAAACTATACGCTTATAAGTACGGGTAATTTTCATGAGAAGACTTCAGAGATTTATAGCGATACCGCTTTGCTTACCTCTGATGCTCGCATTACGGATGATGTAGCTAAGGTTTTTGAAATATTTGATAAGCCGTACTTACCATTTACTTTTGACCATTTACTGGTAGCACCTATTAACCTCAGAAAAGGCCTAGTAGATGCTATAGCTACTGAGATACAGAAAGTGAAAGAGGGTAAAACTGGGAGTATATTCTTTAAGATAAATAATCTAGTAGACGAAGGAATCATTACCGCATTATACCATGCGGCAGACGAAGGTGTACAGGTAAAACTGATAGTGCGTAGTGTATGCAGTCTGGTTCCTAGAGCTAATATAACTGTACGTAGTATAGTAGGACGGTTCCTGGAGCATTCACGTATTTTTTGGTTTGGTGATGTGGATACAGGTAGTATATATCTAGGATCCGCAGACTTGATGACGCGTAATCTGGATGTGCGTGTAGAGGCAGTTACTCCGGTGTACGATGCAAACTTAAAACACGAGCTAATGAGTTATCTGAACCTGCAATGGAAAGACAATAAAAGTGCAAGAGTAATAGATGAATATGCCAGTAATAAGATGTATACCAATAGTGATGAGCCGATCGACTCACAGATAGATTGGTATGGTCATCTTTAAGTTTTAATTCAACAGGTTTTTACCATCCATAGAGACCTCATCTATACCCAGTATATGGAGTAAAGTAGGTGCTATGTCTACAGTATATACAGTATTATTCGTTTTCATAGCTGACACTTGTGCTCCGTATATAATAAATGGCACGTGGGTATCATAGCTATACGGTGTGCCGTGTGTAGTGCCGCACGACCTCATATCTACTAAATATCCTTCTTGCGGTATAGTCTGTATAAAATAACCGTACCTGGGATCATAGCTGTTTCTTAGATGTACTAGAGGAAATGATCCGTCATTCACAAGATAGTCAGCGGAGCTATATGCACCAGCTAGATAGTGAAGTGCTTGTAGTTTTTCTTTAAGTAATGCTACATATGCAGTAGTGTCTACATTATTATCAATTAGATACTGAAAATGTGGCTCCACACCACTGTAGGAAGATTCAAGTATAGTTGCCTTGGTAAGTTCAAAAAACACTTGAAGCTCGTGATCTATTCGTTCTAAATCATTATCAAACTGAGTATGCTCTATTCGCTCTGAATTAGGTATAGCAGGAAATTCGGGCATAGGTACTACACCATGGTCTGCGGTGAGAGCTAGTGTATAGTTACCCTCACCTACTGTAGCATCTAGGTATGTTACAAACTCCTCTATATAAGAGTCTAAGCGGTAGTAGTAATCTGCTACCTCTCTGCTATTAGGCCCAAACTGGTGCCCTATGATGTCAGCAGCAGAAAGACCTACTGTGAGTACATCACAGTGCTCATCTTGACCCAGCTCTTCCTTGGCTATTAGCTGCTTCGCAAATTCTAGGACATAATGATCTCCGAATGGAGTATTCCAAAGAAAGTTTCCTACTCTATTACTCGATACATAAAGTGTATCTAAACTCGCTAGAGTATGTGGAAACCAAGGTAGAAACTTGCCACACTCGTAGGATGCACTATCTCCATCTAACTTGGTCAAATCATACGGAGTATTATATATCCATCCAGTAGCTATTGACTCATGCTCTGTGGAGTCTCCTGAAAAGCTCAGAGCCCAGTCTGGAAAACGTTCATTGTAATAATCTGAACTTACCATTCGGATGCTCTCCGCGTCAAACCAAAATGCTCTATTTGCATCTTTGCCACCCATTAGGATGGAACTTCTATCTTTTAAGGCTACGCTATATGACTTGCTCTCAGCATTTTTACTCTTTACTATATCACCTAAGGTGGGTCTTTGCAGTCTCGCTGCACTTACTTTTTTTAGATTACAATTTTCTACTCCTACAAAACGTATAGACGTATCTATGATGGAATACTCTGTGACACCTGTAGATCTTACATACACATTATTATCTACGATGCCGTGTGTACTTGGGTAACATCCTGTGGCTAGTGTAGCATGACCAGCAGCAGTAGTAGTGCGAGCGTGATAGTGATGCATCTCTGTAAATACTGCACTAGTACTAAGCAGTGACCCATGGGTACGGGGCATAAATTCAGGATCGTCTAAGTAGGATGCACTCATTTGATCTACACTTATGACCACGAGAAGCTTAGGTGTTGTTACTTTATCAGACCTGTCACAAGATAGGAGCATTGTGACTAGCAGTATATATATTATTTTTTTCACTACGCGAAATAAGCACTCCAATGTTATCTTATAACCTGAATTCTATTTTATTTTTTATTTAATCGATCTTAAATAGCTGTTTTCACTGAGAGGTGCGTTGTAACTGAAAGCTATTATAAAGTTGGTTTATAGTAAACTGACTAAAAAAGACCCGTTGGCATATTGTACCTTGCTTATACTAAGAAACATAAGCATATTTGCCAATGCGTTATTTTGCAATATTCTTATGTGTTTTTTCAGTAGCTCACAGCGTGAGTGCTCAGCGTGTCACTCGGGGCATAGTGTTGGATCAAAATGAGAACCCATTGCATAATGTTAAGATACAAGAGCCTAGTACTCAAAATATCGCTTACACAAATGATAACGGTGAGTTTATACTTACCTATTTTGAACAAGAAAGCAAGTTAATATTCACTTATCCGCAGACAGACACTGTGAGATTAGCATTAAAGTATGACGCCAATACCAAAGTATTTATGAGGCCTAAGGAAGGCTCTAATGAGTATCACTTTGGATATCATGCAGGTTTCTTAGATTTTGGGAATAAAAATAAGAATAAAAACCTAGAGAATATGCCCTATTTCTTAGGAGAGTCTGATGTGAACAGACAGCTGCAGATGCTTCCAGGGGTAGAGCAAGGAAATGAGGGCTACAGTAACTTATACGTACGAGGCGGTAATGTAGATCAAAATCTTGTGCTGTATAATGGCACACCTATTTATAATTTCAATCATATCTTTGGCATATCGTCTACATTTCACCACAAAAGCATCAAGAATACAAGTATACACAGAGGAATAGCACCTGCTAAGTTCGGCGGACGTTCATCGTCTATTATCAATCTTGAGAGTGAAAAAGACCGTGATTTTAGTGGTTTAGAGGGTGAATTTGAGATGACGCCGCTTAACGCTGGACTCTATCTGGGAAATATTAAAAAAGGAGTTTCTTACTTCACCATAGCTGCAAGGAGATCTTGGATAGACTTACTTATCCCTCAGGAGGTTCGCCAAAACTCACAAACAGCTAATATCTATGACTTACAAGTAAATTACGGTCGAATCCTGAAAAATAAGGATAAGTTAGACTTCAGTTTGATGAATACCAGAGATTTGTATTTCCTATCTTCCAGTGATGATGGAGATACGTCAGGCTCAGTAGTCACACGTTTTGGGATCACTCAGAAATGGTCTAATCTGCTGGCTTCCGTAAAATATACGAACTATGTGTCTAAACGCTTTAGTGGCGAGCAATCTATATACTACTCCAGTTATAAAACTTCTCTGGAGTTAGAGCAAGAAATATACGATCCGAGCATAAACTCCATACCTAATACACAACGGCTACAGGAGCGGGGGATTCGTGATATGGGCATACAGAGTAACTGGATATATCATTGGAAAAATAACCACAATGTAAGTTTTGGGATGCAAAACAGTACGAAGCTATTTCTAGTAGGACGACGCACGAATATTGTAGCAGGTTATCCTACTGTATTAGACTCCAAAGAAGTATCAGGAGATGAGAAGTATAAACCGTCTAATGAGCTAGTGTTGTACGCAGAAGATGCTTATCGACTAAACCCCAATACTAAGCTAGATTACGGTTTTAGGTCGGTATTGTATCAGTTTGATGGTACTAGTAAGGCTGTCATAGAGCCACGCATACATGGCACCTTCTTTTTGGATAACAGAGATGTACTGAAGCTAGGGTATAACAGACATAACCAGTTTATAAGTCAGTTAAGTCTAGGAAATGCTGGAAGTCCACAGAACCTATGGGTGCCATCTACAGAGCAGATACTACCACTAAAAGTAGACGTATTAGAGGCTGCTTATGAGCGTAAGCTAGGAAACGACTATTCAGCGAGTATAAATGTGTACTTCAAGCGGATGCAAAATATCACTTTGGTTTCTAATTTAGAGGACGCTGGTAATGCGGACTTAGACTGGCAATCTAGTGTAGTGCAAGGTACGGGCAGAGCGTATGGAGCAGAGTTGTTTTTTCAGAAAAGTAAAGGCTATTTTACTGGATGGATAAGTTATGCTTACAGTAGAAGTACACGAAATTTTCCGGAACTGTTTGATGAAGATTTTAATTTCAGTTTTGATAGGCCGCATATGCTGAAAATATATGGTAACTATACGGATAAAAGGTCCCAATTTAATTTTGGTTTCAACTATATAGTAGGAAGTGGACAGCTATTTACACTACCTATAGGTAAGTTTAGAGACCAATCTGGAAACCTACAGCTGGAGTATAATACACTCAACAACTATAGGTCTAACGTATATCAACGTTTTGATATTAGTGTAATGAGAGCTAAACATACAGGAGGGTTAGACCAAGAGTGGAGATTTTATATCTATAACATGCTGGGTTCTCGTAATCCGTTAAATATTTCTCCAGATTTTGAAGATGCGGGATTGTCTAATTTGGTAGTAAATAGAGTTTATCTAGCGTTCGTACCCGGAATAGCTTATATAGTTAAGTTTTGATTGAAATTTTAAAAAGAAACAAAATGAAGAAAATAGCCATATATATATTGGGTGCTGCACTCTTTAGTAGTTGCTTTGAGGATACCATTAAACCAGATATTCTAAAAGATTATACGCCTAAACTGGTAGTGAATTCGCTTATAGCAGCAGATGATTCTATCAGTATAGAGATTACTACGAGTGTAGCGGCTATAGATAATACTTTTCCTAATCTAGTGAAAGATGCAAAAATCACTATAAATGACGGCTCCCAAGAGATACGACTAGTCTATAGAGATTCAACTGAGACCTACTCCAGTCCACAGACTTTTGCTGAGAGAACTAGGTTAGAAGTGCGTGTAACCCACCCAGACTATCCCAATGTTATTTCTACTGTGTTTATACCTGCCGATGTGAATTCTGTAGGTTTGTTAACCGTAGATGGAGGCATAGATACAGGAGGTCTAGTAGGAGATCTCATTCAAGTAAGCTTTGCAGATCCCGGTAATCAAGATAATTATTATAGGTTAAAGATTAGTTACTTTAGTGAAACGGTAGGAGTTTGGGTTCCATTTATATTTCCCAAGTCTGATCCTTCCTTGGCTGGATATAACTCATTTGCATTAGATGATCTAAGTATCCTATTTAATGATGAGCTGTTTAATGGGCAAAATAAGACCTTCAGTACAGTGGCCCCTAGTGGGATAGTGAGCAGAAATACGGGGGATAAGTTTCGTGTAGAGTTTACCAGTATATCTAAAGACTATTTTGAATACTACCGCTCGCTTCAGCGTGCTACAGATGCTAGGGATCTTACCTTTCAGGGGTCTTATAATAATGCTGTAGTGATCCATACGAATGTAATAAATGGGTTAGGTATCATAGGCACAGCGAGTGGAGTGCCATCTATACTCAGATAAAACACCCCATAAGTAAAGTCAAAGTAGTAGAGTTCGTTCAATATATAATAATTTACACACGTTTACAATATAGATGATTAAAAGGTTGGGATTTTTAGTGCTCTTGGTGGCACTAGCCGTGAGTATATATGCTCAAAGTGGCACATTAAGAGGGTTTGTATATAATGCTGAGAATGGGACTCCCTTGCTATCAGCACTAGTTACTTTTAAGGAAATAAAACAAGGTGCGTACACCGATGAGCGTGGATTTTATACCATTGCTAACATTCCTTTTGGAAAATATAAGGTCTTGGCAAACCTCGTTGGTTTTAGTCCTGATTCAGCCACTTTAGAGTTTAATAACGGGGGAATAGTAGCACAAAACTTTTACTTAAATGATAGAGGAAATGAACTGGCCACTGTGCGGGTATCCGCTGAGAAAGTGCGTAAAACCAAAGAAGTAAGTATAGGTAAGACCACCATAAAACCTATCCAACTTACCCGAATACCGAGTGTAGGAGGGGAACCAGACTTGGTTCAATATCTGCAAGTACTACCCGGAGTTGTATTTTCAGGAGATCAGGGTGGACAGCTCTACATCAGAGGAGGATCTCCAGTGATGAATAGGGTCATGCTTGATGGACTCACTATTTATAATCCATTTCACAGTATTGGACTATTCTCAGTGTTTGATGCAGATATTTTGAAATCTGTAGATGTGTACTCTGCTGGGTTTAGTGCAGAATATGGTGGGAGAATAAGTGCTATAGTAGATGTGAAAACCAGAGATGGTAATAAGACTAATTTAGCTGGGAAGATCAATGCAAGTCCTTTTAGTTCTAAGTTTTTACTGGAAGGTCCATTGAAAAAGTATGAGCAGGGTAAAGGCAATAGCAGTTTTATAATTTCATATAAAAACTCGTACTTAAAAAACTCTGCACCGGTTATTTATCCATTTGTAAATGATGGGATGCTTCCGTATACGTTCAGTGATTTGTATGGTAAATTCACTGTAAACTCTGCAAAAGGTAGTAATATTAGTGTATTTGGATTTGACTATAAGGATAATGTAGACTTCGAAAACTCTGCAGCGTATGCGTGGACGTCTAGAGGGCTAGGTACCAAATTTCTGTTAGTACCTTCAGGTAGTGAGACTATAGTAGATGGTGGTATCACTTTTAGTAACTATGAGATTACGCAGACAGAGTTAGATAACAGGCCTAGGAGATCAGCCATCAATGGGTTTAACGTGAATCTAAATTTCTCTAAGTTCCTCAATGAGCTGGATAAATTAAAGTACGGTATAGAGATGAACGGTTTCCGTACCGATTTCGAGATTTTTAATAGCTTAAATAGAAAGATATCTCAAGAAGAAAATACAAGTGAAATCAGTGGGTATGTGAATTATCTCAAAAATATTCAGAAAAGGGTGCTTATAGAAGCTGGCTTTAGACTGCAGTACTATGCCAGCCTTCAGGAGACCTCTCCAGAGCCGCGTATACGACTAAAGTATAATATCAATCCTCGGGTAAGATTCAAAGCAAGTGCAGGCTTATACTCTCAGAATCTAATGAGTGCAGCGAGTGATAGAGATGTAGTGAACCTGTTTTACGGATTTCTAAGTGGGCCTACAGATCTTGCTTCAGAATTTCAAGGCGAGCCCGTGACCTCTAAGCTGCAAAAAGCAAGACATGCAGTAGCAGGCTTTGAGTTTGATATCAATGCTATCTCCGAAGTGAATATAGAAGGATATATCAAAGAGTTTACTCAGATCACCAATGTAAATAGAGATAAGATTTTTGATGACAATAGAGAAAATCAAGATAGACCTTACTTCCTCAGACAGAGCTATATAGTAGAAGAAGGGGAGGCCTATGGATTTGATATCACCTACAAACTGGAGAATAAGCAGTGGTATGTATGGACAGTATACTCGTATAACGTAGTGAATAGAAATGACGGTATACGCCAGTATCAGCCCCATTTTGATAGAAGACATAATGTAAATATTGTGAACTCCTATGATTTTGGTGAGGACCTGAAGTGGAACGCAAATATCCGTTGGAACTTTGGTTCAGGTTTTCCATTTACACTTACACAAGGATTTTATGAGCAGCTAGATTTTAATGGTGGAGCAAGCTCTGAGTTTGTGACAGAAAATGGGGAACTTGGGATATACTATGATGAAATAAATCGTGGAAGATTACCGTATTACCATAGACTAGACGCATCACTTAAGCGAAGATTTAAGCTCAAAAAAGAAAATAGAAAAGCAGAGGCGATATTTTCTGTAACTAATGTGTACAATAGAGAGAATATTTTCTACTTTGACCGGGTAAACTATAAGCGAGAGAATCAGCTTCCGCTGCTGCCTAGTTTGAGTTTTAGTTATAGTTTTTAGCCAGTAAACATTATCTTCTTCTTCTTTCACAGAGGACATTCTAGTAACCTAAAATCTATTTCTATCCTTCTAGTAGGCCACCTTTATACGGCTAAGGACAAGACCCAGTAATGCCCTTTCAGATGCGGTATAAAATCACTACTTTGCGAGTGGAAACAATGAAAATAAACGCAACCCTTAATCCACCAATGCTTTTTTCTACTTAGGTGCAACAACTAATAGTTATGCATATAGTGAAAATACCTGGCCGCAGCAGGCGGGGACGCATGTTTTGGGAGTGAGTTGCGTTTGTACTAATGTTACAAGCAAGCTAAAAAATGAAAAAAGTAACGGTAAACTTAAGAGAAAGACCTCCCAATAAACAGGTAGTAGTACCTATAAATTAGGCTGTCTTTTATTGTACGGAGATATGCAGCCGAAGTAATATCCGTCGAAATAAACACAAATAATCATAAATAAAAATCAATATGAACAATAGAATCATAATAACTATACTGCTAATCACTTTTGTTAGCATTTCCTGTTTCGCACAACTTACGGGTTCGTGAGATATAAACTCAGGATTGGCCCAAACCACCACGACAAAGGCTGTGGGACTGAACACAACTACACCCAATGCAAGGATAAATCTTGTAAATCCTGTGTTTTGTTGCACTGAAGCTATGCAATCCTTTACACAAGACCCTCTGCACATTCAATATAGCAACCTGAGCACAATGCTAATTTTAAAAAACACTGGTATGTTTGGTCTTCAAATAGCTAACCCCAATAGCTATTTGCACGTCAATGCAAATAGTGGATATGCCAAACTATTTGAACTCACAAAAACGCATGGGACATCTACAAGTAGATTATACTTTGACACAAAGTTGATGGGTCCTAATTTAACCACTTTGAACCCAATAATTCAAAGTGAAGATGCCGGTATCATTTTTTCTGACAACAATAACTCCTCCAATATTTCTCAAGGGTTTGTAATTGCACCTCGGTCAAGCACAAATTCTGGAATAAGAATTAGTGCGAATGGAGATCTAGAAATTAATAACTGAAGGTTGGTTATCAATGATGGCACTACCAATCAATTTCAAGTAACGGCAAACGGTCTAGTAGCAGCACGTCAAATTGATGTTCACTTAGACCCTATACCTGATTTTGTATTCCATTCTGCTTTTGATGCGGATAGTGCAGCATACTATACAGAAACTGGACAATACAAAGCTATGACACTAGCAGAAGAGACACCTTTGTGCAAGTAAACAGACATTTGCCAGGTATCAAAAGTGCTGCTGAATATGAGCAAGCAGGAAGCATCAATGTGGGCGAATTGCAACTCCAACTTCTACAAAAAGTAGAAGAGCTAACTTTGTACAACATTGAGTTGATGAAACAAATTCAAGCTTTGCAGCAAAAACAAGCAATATTAGAGCAACAGTTAAACAGATAGGGATATGAAAAATATAATATTAATAATAGCACTAGTCTCATTTGTAGGTTTAGAAAGCTGTTCAGATAGAAATCCGACTCCAACTTACACCCTTAGTTCCGAGTTTAAGGATTACTTTGTTAATCATGATGTGGGTACGAAATGGATATATGAGGATACATCCTCTAGTGTACTAGACACAATTGAACTTATAAGTAAAGAAGGTGAGGGGTGGCAGGAAGAAGGCAAAAATACCGAATCTGGCGAGGGATATAGGCTCGTTTTTACAAGTAGAAAGCACCGTAACTTTAAGTTGAATGTTTCCATTAATAAAAACGGACAATTTGCTCAAATGAACCTAGAACCCTTTCCGAATGGTGCACATGCTGGAACAATAACCTGGGCTTATAGACTATCTGAAAATAAATGGTTTGATGAATTTAGTGATTCATTAGTATTTAAGGACCAAACATATTATGACGTAATTTTGAGCTATGCAAACACATCGGATTACTATCACTGCTACTATTCTAAGCTAGGTTTGGTGGCGTTTAAAGAGTTTGCATTAAAAAAAGTAATCAAATTATGAGAAAAATAATAATCTTAAACATAGTTCTAATTTACTCATCATTTGCTTTCTCACAAACTAAACATTCTTCTATTCCCATTTCCAAACGAGCAGGTTTACAAGTGAGCAATGTACCGAAGCACGTACTTCCAAGTTTTGACATAGAGAGTGCCTTAGCATCTGACACTTGTGATGACTGTGGTGATTTAATTGGTTGGGATATTCCACAAGCATTTAATTTTGCAGAACAATCATCTAACGAGCTAATAAATCATGACGATCAACAATATTTAGTTCGCAGACTAAAAGTTACTGCTATCTCGGCAGGAGGGTTAAAAGCCTACTTTAGTGAATTCACCTTGCAACCCAACGATAAAATTTAATTCTACAACGATAGTTTTACAAACTTCAATGGAGGCTTTGCTGGCGACTGGAACAGGGAAGATCTATCGTTTATATCAGATGATGTAATTGGTGACAATATTACCATTGAGTTCAATAGAAGATTGGTTAACACTGCAAGTGACCTTTTACCAATAGATTTAGAAATTGGAGGATTTATCTTTCTATTTAAGCAGCGGTTTGGTTTTAGCGTTGCCAAAAGCTGCCATCAAAATGTAATTTGCCAGCCTCGCTACGATGAGTATTGTAACGAGATTCGGTCCGTAATTAAACTAAGGAGATTAAGGGAAGGGGAACAAAGCTTTTTTAGCTGTTCGGGTACATTATTAAACAACACTCGTGAAGATTTTGATCCACTTATTCTCACTGCAGAACATTGTACACGATTTCCACGCGACATGAATTTATGGGAGATTTATTTTAACTTTCAAAGTCAGACTTGCGACCCATCAACGATGGGCAATGACCAAATGCGGCTTGTGGGCGTAAGCAGGATTGGACGTGACGATGGTGATAATGTAGGGTGTCCAGATTTTGCTATGCTAAGAACGGACAATCCTATACCTATTCAATACAATGCGTTTTTTGCTGGGTGGAATATGCGAGCATGGTCTTCTCTGCCGGACAACAAACACGTTATTGGCATTCATCACCCAAGAGGTGATGTAAAAAAAATGACATACGGATGGGTTTCTAATCCAGGATTCACCAGTTGCATTAAAGCCCATTGGCGACACGGCACAGGTACAGAAGAAGGCTCCTCTGGGTCTCCTATTTTCTTAGAAGAAACAAAGGAGTACATAGGAGCCCTTAGTTGGGGCACTGAGATGAAGTGTGACGGTGACAATAACGACTACTACAGTTATTTGCATAAAGCAAATGGATCAATAACGAGCCCTCTTAATCCAGATGGGATTGATGCTTTAACATTTGTAGGGATAGACCCTATATCAGCCTGTCAACCAATTATATTTTTTGATGGATGGGCATTTCCAAGTGCAGATTGGCAGCAAAAAAATCAAATTGAAATTCAAGCACAATCACTTATTGTGGTCTCACAGAATTCAGTTGAAGCTGTAATTAGTAGGTCATCGAACATCTCCTTTCCAGCCTCACTTCCAGTTGCTAATGCTGATTACGTTTTTAAGGCAGGCCAAAGAATTATTTTAGAGCCAGGGTTTAGGATTAACAGACCTGATCGGAATCTTGGATCACCAAACTATAATAGTTCCTTCTTTCCTGAAGGAAACCAAAATAGAGTCTCTTTCAGAATTGAACCTTGCACGCCGTCCATTCCTGAATGCGGGTTAAATCATGCAGCTCGTGTTGGGAAAGATTCAGATGACGAAGATTTAAATAATGAGCTTGGGGTGGATTTGCTCACAATTAACATCTATCCAAATCCTGCAACAAACACATTTGAACTAAATTTTGAAAGCACTGAACCTATTGCCAAAATTGTAATTACAAATTTTGTTGGTCAGACCATTTTTACTTCTGAAATGAGGAACACTACTTTACATCAGAAGATTACTCTGCCTACAGTTTCAGCTGGAATTTATTCTGTATCAGTGAGTTCAAAAAACGGAAAATTAATCACTGAAAAGTTAATTGTGAATTGACAAGATAGCGAGCTTGTAACACTATGTATACGTAATGCCGCTTTTGTACACGCCATAAGGCGGCACTTACGCATACACTCACGTAGATACACAACAACTAAAACAACACTAAACACAAATGTTTGAACAGAGCTTTAAAAATATAGATGACATACTGCATAAAGATGCAGGCTGTGGGAGTGAACTAGACTATGTAGAGCAGACCTCATGGGTGCTGTTTCTGAAGTACCTGGATGACTTAGAAAAAGACAAAGAAAATGCAGCTCTGCTCTCTGGGCAGGAATACACCAGACTGATAGAGCCAGCCTACCAATGGACAACTTGGGCATCTCCTAAGCTAGCAGATGGCAAGTTGGACCACAACGCACAGTCAGGGGATGATTTATTGGACTTTGTGAATAATGAGCTGTTTCCGTATCTCAAAAAGTTCAAAATAGATGCTACGAGTGCTGATACTATACAGTATAAGATTGGTGAAATATTCGGAGAGCTAAAAAACCGTATTCAGTCAGGGTATAACCTACGTGAGGTAGTAGCCTTGATAGATCAGCTCCGTTTTCGTACACATGCAGAGCAACTGGAGATGAGTCACCTGTACGAGGGCAAGATTCAAAATATGGGAAATGCAGGGCGTAATGGTGGTGAGTACTATACGCCTCGTCCGCTTATCAAAACCATAGTAAAGGTAGTAGACCCTCAAATAGGAGAAACGGTGTATGATGGTGCGGTAGGGTCGGCTGGCTTCTTGGTAGAGGCTTTTGACTATATGCGACATCCAGAGAATCGTACAGAACGGAGTTCGGAGAGTCAAACTGAGCGTAGTTCAGAAGGTCAAACTGAGCGTAGTTCAGAAGGTCACACTGAGCGGAGTCGAAGTGAAAAACTATCTACCCAAGACATAGAAACGCTCCAAAAGAATACCTTCTACGGTAAAGAGAAAAAATCGCTTGCTTACATTATTGGTATTATGAATATGATACTGCACGGAGTAGAAGCTCCCAATATAATACACGCCAATACCCTTGCAGAAAACATAGCGGACATACAGGAAAAAGACCTTTATAACGTTGTTTTAGCAAACCCACCATTTGGCGGCAAAAAACGAGCAGAAGTACAAGAGAATTTCCCGATAAAGACAGGCGAAACGGCTTCTCTATTTCTACAGCATTTTATCAAAATACTGAGAGCGGGCGGCAAAGCAGGTATCGTAATCAAAAACACTTTTCTGAGTAACACCGATAATGCTTCTGTGGCTATACGCAAAGAATTATTAGAAAACTGTAACCTACATACGGTATTGGATTTACCAGGCGGAACTTTTACAGGTGCTGGTGTAAAAACAGTAGTGTTGTTTTTTGATAAAGGAGAACCGACAAAAAAAGTATGGTTCTACCAGCTGAACCTAGACCGCAACTTGGGGAAAACCAACCCGCTCAATGAAAAAGATTTAGCCGATTTTGTAGCACTACAAAAAACAAAAGGGGAAAGCGAAAACTCGTGGAGCATACGCTTAAGTGATGTAGACCAAACTACTTTTGATCTAAGTGCCAAAAACCCAAACACCCCAGAAGAAGCTCCATTGCGTCAACCTAAGGAGATTTTGGCGGCAATGGCAACTTTGGACAAAGAAAGTGCAGATGCAATGAATGATTTGAAATTGTTGATTGGTAATGAATGAAGAGTTGACTATGAGCGTAGTCGAAGTTTGCCCGCTGGATGGGAAATGAGACCTTTGGGAGTACTATTGCTCCATAGGAGTAAAATAGGGGTAATACTTGAACTAAATGCATTAATAAGCTCCGTAGGAGCGACACGAAACATATAACATGGACAATACCTACACACACACTAGCAGTAAAAGTGTCGCTCCCATGGAGCTAATACATACGAACACCTTCCTTTTTTACCGAGGGGATACTCCTACGGAGCTATTTGCCTGCACTAAACCAGATAAAGACTCCGCTACCCTAATCAACTCAATCGCTACAGTACTATGAAACAAGCTAGGGAAATGACTAAAGAAAAATGACTGTAGATCAATTGAAAAAAAATCGCTAGACTGAGGCAATGAAAAAAAGGAAGATATTGAGTAAAAAAATAGCAATTCTAAAAGTAAAAGAACAGGATATAGCCATCCTGTATACAAAAGAGGAAGAGTATCTTTCTTTGACGGATATTGCTCGTATCAAAAATGAAGACGAGCCAAAAGACGTGGTTAAAAACTGGTTTAGAAACAGAAGCACCGTTGAGTTTTTGGGGCTGTGGGAACGTATAAACAATCCACGTTTTAAAGGGGTCGAATTCGACCCCCTTTTTAAAGAGTCTGGCAGCAATAGCTTTACCTTATCTCCCACCAAATGGATAAACACGACTAATGCTATAGGTATTGTCTCAAAAGTAGGTAGAGGTGGAGGAACCTTTGCTCACAAGGATATTGCGTTTGAATTTGCCTCTTGGATAAGTGCTGAGTTCAAATTATACTTGATAAAAGAGTTTCAACGGCTAAAAAACAATGAAAGTGACCACTTAAACCTCGCAAGGAATCTGCAGCGTACACTTTCTAAAATCAATTATAAAATACATACAGATGCCATTAAAGAAAATATAGTGCCTAACCTCATTTCAAAATCGCAAATCAATTTTGTATATGCAAATGAAGCCGACTTGCTCAATGTTGCTCTTTTTGGAATAACAGCAGGTCAGTGGAATACAGAAAACCCCACTATAAAAGGGAATATGCGTGATGAGGCAAGTATAGAGCAACTGGTAGTACTGAGTAATATGGAAAGCATAAATGCGATATTTATACAGGAAGGTTTAGCACAAAGTGAACGCCTAAAGAAACTAAACCAAATTGCTATCTCACAAATGAAACTATTGACAGAATCAACAACTGCTAAATGGCTAGAAAAATGAGCGACGAAACTATAATAGAAAAGACAAGTATGCCTGATGGATGGGAAATGAGACCTTTGGGAGTACTATTGCTCCATAGGAGTAAAATAGGGGTAATACTTGAACTAAATGCATTAATAAGCTCCGTAGGAGCGACACGAAACATATAAAATGGCCAATACCTACACACACACTAGCAGTAAAAGTGTCGCTCCCATGGAGCTAATACATACGAACACCTTCCTTTTTTACCGAGGTGATACTTCTACGGAGCTATTTGCCTGCACTAAACTAGATAAAGACTCAGTTATCCTAATCAACTCAATCGCTGCATTACTATGAAACAAGCTAGAAAAATGAGCGACGAATCGACAATGGAAAATACAAGGTTGCCTGATGGATGGGAAATTGTGAAATTGGATAAAATATGTGATTTACAAAATGGATTTGCTTTTAAATCTAAAGATTACATAAGTCACTCCAAAACAATGAATTTTCGTATGAGCCAAATCAGACCAGGTGGTACGATAGATTTAGAAAAAAATCCAAAATTTTTACCTGATGATTATTGTATTAAATACAAAGATTATCTGTTACAAGAAGGTGATGTAGTCATAGCTATGACTGATTTGGCAACTGAAACAAAGATTTTAGGAGTTCCGACCATACTACCAAAAGATGATAGAAAATGGTTGCAAAATCAACGAGTAGGAAAATTTTCTAAAATTGACTTTTCTAAAATTGATTTAGAATTTTTAAAATATGTCCTTACCAGTAATGATGTAAATGAATTTTATAAAAACTTAGGAAAAGGTGGATTACAAATTAATTTAAGAAAACAAGATATATCACTAGCATCCGAAAGTTTTTAAACCAGAACTACAAAGCCTCTGTATCTCAATGTACACATAGCCTAGGTTCAATTTATCCTGAAAATAAGTCTTGATCAAACAGTAACTCCCTTTGTTTTTTGAAT
>Ga0222647_1000178_pt1 | contig 34656 bp, 25 predicted proteins | sample AntAcemetagen333_FD_179864 | JGI IMG/M metagenome (GOLD analysis project Ga0222647, IMG submission 179864) | Saline water microbial communities from Ace Lake, Antarctica - #333 | ecosystem: Environmental > Aquatic > Non-marine Saline and Alkaline > Saline | place: Antarctica: Ace Lake...
CCTCGTTCACCGACAATGGTATCGTAACGGTCAGGCAATTGGATAATAAAATCGTGTAATTCTGCTTTAATCGCTGCATTTTCGATGGCTTCCAATGAAATATCGCCCATTCCATAAGCAATATTCTCTCGAATCGAACCGTGAAATAAATAAACATCTTGGCTCACCAAAGCGATATTTCGCCGCAATTGTGTTAAATCAAAATCTTTAATGGAATGATTGTCAATCAAAATTTCACCCGAAGTCGTGTCGTATAATCGCAAAAGCAACTTTATCAACGTCGTTTTTCCTGCGCCAGTCGTTCCTGCAATGCCGATAATCGAACCAGATGTGATTTTCAAATTCAAATCTTTGATAATTTCCAAACCTTTATCGTATTGAAAATGAACGTTTTTAAGTTCAATTTCGCCTTTCAAATTAGTAACAGAAACTGGGTTTTCAGGGTTTGGAATTTGGTTGGGTGTATCCATTAAACCAAAAATTCTTCTTGCGCTTGCTTTCGCTCGTTCAAACTCGTCAAATACACTTCCTAAACGAGTCACTGGCCAAAGTACCCGTTGAATCATCATTGCGAAAAGCGTCAATTCGCCTACGGTTAGTTTGCCGTTGCCACTCAAAATCCAATACGCACCCAAAGCCATCGTTGCCGCAAAACCCAAAGCAATCAACATTCGAATCAAGGGAACGTAAGAAGCCGACAATTTTATCGCCTCGAAATTCGTATCTCGATAATTTTCAGAAACCGCCGCTACCCTACTGCTTTCATAGGTTTCAGCCGTAAAACTCTTAATAACCAAAATCCCAGAAATATTATTTTCCAAACGATTGCTCAACGCTCCGACCGCTTCCCGAACTTTTCGATAATAAGGCCCAATCATGCGTTGAAAGTAAAAACTGCCGATAAAAATCAACGGAATTGGTAAAAAGCCAATCAAGGTCAATTCCCACGAAACGCCAAAAAGCCAAATCGAGGCAAAAAATGCCATCGTGACTAATTGGACGATTTCATTAAAACTTGAGTTTAAAAATCGTTCTAATTGATTAATATCGTCATTCAACATTGACATTAAATTACCCGTTCGATTGTTTTCAAAATAGGCAATTTCACGGCTTTGCAATTGTTTGTAAGCGTCCATTCTTAGGTCATGTTGCACTCGCTGAGCCAGTCGCATAAAACCCAGTTTTAACAACCATTCGGTGAAACTTTCAATCCCAAAAATGATGACAATCAATACGCCAAAAAATAAAGCGATGCCCAAAACATCGTTGATACCAAAAAAGTCTGCTATCCAAGCTGGTGTATTTCCGTTCACGGAATCAATCAGCCAGCCAACTATAATTGGCGGCATTAAATCCAAAATTTTATTAACGACACTTGCCCCAACCGCAAAATTCATTTGCTTAGAGTACAGTCCTAAATATTGGAATAAGCGAGTCATTGGTTTTTGAGGCTCGTAATTTTGTTGCATTTTATTAATTTTTTATTGAACCATAAAAATATAAAAAACATAAATAGTTTTTATAATTATTTTTTGTTTTGAAAACAAAAAAATAAAAATATTTGTGGCTTTTTGATTCAATTTTTTTTAAATGTCCATTAATCAATAGCAGTTTTCGGTTTGAAATAATTCGTAATATGTTTCGCTTTAAATAGCCGTTTTCTATCCTGATTTATAAGGTAAATCGTGTAAGAATTCGACGGGTGATTCGAAATCGAATATCGTCAACTTAAGGAAATCGCCTTTACGATTGAACCCTATCTCGGTCTTTCCCTTAAAAGGGAAAGATGCCAGACGACAGTACTCAACTTAGTTTGGCTGAGTGCTGTTCCCTTATCCCGAGGACTCGTGAGAAAGGGTTAGGAATGAGGTAAAAATCGCTTAAGTTGACGATATTCAATTCAAAATCGCCTGTCGAATATCATTTCTTAGCAAACCGACTGATTTTATAAACTAAAATTGCTACAAAAGGAATTCAATTTTAATGAAATATATTACGAATTGTTTTAAACCGATAATAACTAATTAATAAAAAAAGCGAATGTTTCAAAATTGAAACATTCGCCATTTTTTTATTAATTATTAACAGACACAATTTTCAAATTTGCATTTGCATTTGCATTTTGATTTTAATTAAACTACTGTTTTACCATTTGCTGTGTGTAGCTGTTATTTTCAGAAGTGAACGTAACGAAATACATACCTTGTGGTAGCGTTGCTACATTAACGGTAGTTGTACCGTTTACGTTATTCAACGTTTTTACAACTTGACCTAAAGTGTTGGTAATACGAACTGTCTCAATCATTTCCGTTGTTTCGATAACGAAAATATTGTTTACAGGATTCGGATAGAATTTCACACTTTCTTGTAATTTATTCGTCGTATTGGTCAAAACTTCAATATCCATACTGTAACGAGGGAACAATTGATAGCCATCTGTATAAGGGCTTGAATTATCAAATTGTCCGCCAATACCTGTGATTTTCACTAAGGCTGTTGCTAAATCAAAAGGTGTTGTTCCAGCGATATTTACATCACTATCAATACGAATTGAATACGTATTTGTACCATCTGTGAAATCTGCATTGAATGAACCTCCGCTTACATCCCAAGATGCTGGATCAACTAATGTCAAATTAGTAATTGTAACTAATTGAGATTCTGTTGTTTCATCTAAAGCTGTTACAGTTGGAGCTGTTACTAAAGCATTTCCAGAAGAATTTAATATAATTGTATCCGGAGAAATTTGTGTCAAACCGTTGAATTGTCCGATTGTACCTGTTATAGTTATCTCGTCTCCTTCCATTACCGTATAACCCAAATCTGTTGAATTGAATAAGCCAATTCCACCTGTTGCATCGATAGTTGTAAATGAAATCTCTGTTCCACCTTGCATATCTATACCGTGAACAACACCAGTAATTTCACACTGAACACCTAAAGAATCTGCTACACCGTCCATACCAACAGTTGTTACAGTTCCGATTGAGTAAGCAGGGTAAGAAGGAATCACAACTGATGGATTGTATGGAGAAATATCCGCTACATAACGAGGGAAAATCTGGTAACCATCATCAAAAGGTGATGAATTATCAAATTGACGACCAAGACCTGTTACATCAAATGTTCCCGTCGGTGCCATCATTGAATATAAATCAACGTCGTTATCAATACGCATTGCTAACGTATCTATACCATTTGTAATATCTACATTGAAACCTGAACCTGAATTCGACCATTGTCCAGGATTAACCAAAGTTACATTTTCGATTGTAATTAATTGAGATTCTGTAAATTCTCCCAATGAATCTACAACATTAGACAACCGTAAAGGATGACCTCCAGAAATTAATAAGATTGAATCCGGGCTAAATTGTGTCAAACCATTATATTGTCCAACTGAACCATTCATAACTACATAATCACCTTCTGTAACGGTATAGTTTGAAACAGGACCAAAATCAAATACTGAAATTCCACTTCCGTAACGGTCAATAACGGTAAAATCTAAGCCACTTCCACGTAAATTCACACCATATACAAAACCTTGAATTTGAGCCATTGTACCTACAGAATCTGCAACGCCTGTTGAATCTTCTGTCGTCAACCATTCAATATCAGCATAAGGATTCGTTGGACAAGTTGCGGCATTTGCTGCACCTGGAGAAGCAAAAATTGATGAAAAACTAATGACTAAACCTGCATCATTAATCTCTGGCAACCAGTTTGAAGCCATGGTGTTATCTGCATTGACATCGCATAAAGCTAATGAATTACCTGCACCATCAGCCATTTCTGTCCAAGGATAACCATCATCATAATCGACATAATCGACAACTGCACCGTTTACATCAACTAATTCGATGTCTTCACCACCATTTGACAAACTTCCTGATGACCATTCGTAAGCTGCAACGCCAAAAGCATTTTGGAACGCTAAAGAGTCATTCGTTAATACTAAATAACTTCCCGCTGCCATTGTTACACTACCAAAAGTATAACTAACTCCTTCTGTAAATGAAAATCCTGTTAAATCAACCGCTGACCCTTCATCATTGTATAATTCAATGAATTCGATTGAATCAGTAGAAGGAACATTGTAAAAAATTTCATTAATCACTACATCTGGCGTAATTGCATCTGAAGGATTAATTGTGATGCTATAACCAGTTGAAGCACCGAGCGTCGCACTGTTTGTAGGATTTGACAAGGTCAAAACGATCGTTTCTGAACCTTCCGTCAGCATATCATCGATAATCGGAACAGAAATCATTTGATTCGCTGAGCTTCCACCTGCAAAAGTTACCGTTGTCGGAGAAGTAAAGGTATAATCCGTACCGTTAGTCGCTGTACTTGATATATCAACAGAAACATCAACTGAAGTTGCATTCGCATCAGCGTTTGTAATCATTAAGTCGATATTTACCGTTCCAGCATTTTCATCAATAGTAGATGAAAAACCTACAAACTGAACCTCTGGAGTTGATACAACTGCTGGCAAAACGGTAATCGTGCCAATCATTCCGCCAGAATGAGGATCACATTGGTAAGTGTAAGAACCTTGTGTATTGAATTGGAAAGAAAAAGTCCATGAAGCAGAAGATGCTCCACCATTTCCGAATCCAACAGGATTTGAAGGATAAGTTGCTTGTGTTCCATTGATATTGTGAAAACCACCAGCATTCGTCCAAACGACATTATCTCCTTCTGTAATTGTCAAACTTGAAGGGGTGAAAGTATTCGCACCACCGCCAACTGCGATATTATGCGTAGTTCCAGTTGAACCACCTGTGTGTTGGTAAGTTCCGACAGGAAACATACTTACAGCCGTTGCATTTGACGATTCACCGTCTATTGCATTAATACCACTATATGTCCAATCGGCTACGGTAAACGTTGTACCTATTGTACCCATATCGTTGCGATAAGCCCAACCGTCAAGATAATCCCAAGCTGTACCAGTTCCGTCCACGTTAATGTCACCAAAAACGTCATAAACCACACCGTTTAAGAATAACTCAACGGCATCATCGCCATTAATAGCAGCAGAACCATCGGTAAAATCAGCATTAAAGCCAAAATACGCAGTAAAATTAGGTGCTGCATCTGCCAAGTAAAGGAATGTACCAGCTACTGCAGGCTGTGCAGGAAAAGTAAATTCCTCTCCATCTGTTCCGCCACCATTATTAGCAGAACCAAAACCGTAAATACTTAAATCTGAAATGTTATTAACAACATAAAACTCAACCACTTTTGGTGTTCCACCTGATAGCGGCCCATCAAAGACACCTGTAATCATCATGTCTTGAGCACTAAGCCCGAAAGAAATTAAAAACGCAAGTAAGCTACTTGTCAAAATACGCTTCATAATATTTAGTTTATTTTCTAAAAAGTGTTTTCAATTAAAAGCCAAAAATAGTCATTCACATCCACGTTTAATAAATAAATATGCTTGAATTGATTGTGTATGTAATTAATTTTCAATGAATTGAATGTGATTTAAAAGTTAAGTCAATTTATTTATTTTGTCAAAATGGCTTTTGGCGTAAATGGAAATTCAGAAAATGATTTTTTAAAACAAAGTTGTATTGGATTAAAATTTGCTATATTTCCACCTCAACACCAATTGAAGTAATTACATCTACAATGAAACGAAATTTTATATTCCTTCCAATTGCTATTTTATTACTAATTATTGCTTATAGTTATGATAAAATCAATACCATAAGTCTTGATAGATATGTAACTAAAATTGAATCCAAAATACATCAACACGAAAAGGAAATAATCAAACTTTTTGACAATAAGGCTTTTATTGATAAGGCAATTAGTTACGATTTTTCGGAAAAGGAATTAAATAACTTAGAGCGACTGTCAAATAAAGATTATTCTATCTTCATTTATGAGAAGCCAGATTCTTTGGTTTTTTGGACCAGTAACAAAATTATTCCTTTTGATGCAGAAGTAGTATTTTCGGAAACGCCAACTTATGGATTTAGTAATATCAAGAATGGTGGTTATGCAATATTAAATCATCCTTATGTAAAAGACGGCATACAGTACGCTTTAATTGGTTTGATACCCATCACGCACCAATATCCTGTCGAAAATAAATATTTAGTAAATGGTTTTTCTATTATCAAAGACACTCCAAAAGAGGTACAAATACAATTCAAGCCGACTGAATATGAAGTCAAAAACTTAGAGGATATTACCTTATTTTACCTTACTTCCAATAAGTCATTCTTGGATAAAGGGCAGCAGTACGGTATTTTAGTCTTTTACTTATTGGGTTTAATTACCCTTTTCTGGTTTTTGAATAGCGTTGCCAGTTATATTGCTCAAAAAAATCGCCCACAATCAGGGGTTTTATTTTTACTAATTACCGTTATTGGATTCCGACTCTCAACTATTTGGCTTGGCTTTGGCTCAAAATTCGATGCCTTATACCTATTTAACACGCAGTATTTTTCGGATCTTTCCATATTTTCCTTAGGTAATTTATTAATCAATAGCCTAATTGGCCTATGGCTGATGGTATTTGTTTATCGTTTATTCAAGTTACCAAAATTCTTTATCGATAATAGGCAAAACCACCTTATCTATTTATTAATCGCTTATACATTAATTATTACAGGAGTCATTCTTACGACTGAAACCTTTCGACAATTAATACTTTATTCTAATGATAGTTTTGATATTGATAATTTATATGGCTTAGAGGCATTTCCCTTGATTGGGACGCTGACGTTATCGCTAATTTTATTTACTTTATTTCTTTTTATTGTAAAAATAAAAATTTTAGCACGCAGGTTTGATATTGCATTAAGGCACCGAATATTGATTGACGGCGGAATTATCGTGATTTTCACAACCTTATACTTTACGAAGCTAATCGATTTCTATATTTTATTTTCAGGTTGTTTTGCGACTATTATTTCACTTATAACCTACTTTTTTGTAAAACAACGGGCTGCTGGGTTTTTATGGTTAGTTGGGTGGATTTGTATTTTCAGTGGTTTCAGTTCTGTTTTATTAACAGAATTCAACCATCAAAAAGAAATCCAAAATAGAATTTTCTTTGCCGAAAACTTGGCTTTGGAACGAGATATTTATACCGAAAATATTTTTGATAATGTTGCGGCAACGATAAGGCAAGACCCTTTTATTCGGGGAATTTCCGATTTATTTATTCCTCGTAACCGAATTATCGAACAAATTAATGAAGCTCATTTAAAAGAAAAATTTTCTGCCAAATACGAATATTCCGTCCACCTTTACACTGCAGATAGTACAGGAACTAAAGGAGAAGATGTACCTTATACGCATTTTGCAAAGTTCATTGGCAATGCAGAAACTACCAATAATCCAAATTTATTTTATTGGAATAATGGTGTTGGCGAACAACGCTATATTGCAGATATACCTATACTTGCACGCAATCGAAAATATTATAAAATAGTTATTTCTCTTGAGCCTAAAACAATTGAAAAACTAAGCGGTTATCCCGAATTATTATTAGATAAGAGTTTTGATTTACAAAAAAGGTTTGAAGAATACGATTATGCTATTTATAAAAATAAAAATAAAATAAAGGATAAGCAAAGTAATTATACAGAAGCATTGACATTTGATATTTCAGACAAAAATAATCAAACAGTTCTTAGGAAGAATTATAGCTATTTAATACACCAAACCAAGGACAATCGAGTCATTATTATTGGTAAAAAAATAGAAGATACGGCAAGTACGTTTTCTTTATTTTCATATATGTTTTGCTTGTTTTTAGCCCTGTTTACGCTAATGATGGGGATTAATCATTTATCTGAAAAGTTACCAAATGGTCGATTTTTGAATGTTCGATTATCCGTTTCGTTAAGAAGTAAGATTCAAAATAACGTTGTATCTATTGTCGTCCTTGCGTTTATCGGTATTGGTGTAACGACCGTTTTTTATTTCCGCTCCGAAGCACAAGATTATCACGCAGGTCGTTTAGATCGAAAAGCACGTTCCGTAAATGAAACCATTATTTATGAAATGGATAAAAATAAGGAACTGGATTCCTTTTATTTACCCGATATTATGGCGTTGTCACAGATTCATAGTCTTGATGTAAATTTATACGATTTTGATGGAGAAATTATCAGTTCTTCGCAGCCTGAAATCATTACTAAAAATTTATTATCTCGAAGAATGGATCCCGTAGCCTATCATAGTATTTATAATCTAAAAAAAGAATTAGAATATAGAAAAGAACAAATTGGTAATTTAAATTATAGTACCGCTTATATGCCAGTAAAACGAAATGACAAAATTGTTGCTTTTATTGGTTTACCGTATTATTCCGAGGTTGAAAATTCTCGTAAAGATATTGGTGCTTTTATGGGGCGATTACTGAATGTTTATGTCGTGATTTTCATCTTTGCAGGTATTGTTACGTTCGTTCTTACGGGACAAATTACGAACCCGTTGGATAAGTTGAGCAAGCAGATGCAAAATGTAAAATTAGGACAACATAATGAACCATTAAAATGGGGAACACAAGATGAAATTGGGCTTTTGATTGAAGAATACAATAAAATGCTAACGGAATTAGAGAAAAGTGCACACCTTTTGGCAAGGTCTGAGCGAGAAGGTGCTTGGCGTGAAATGGCGAAGCAAGTCGCCCACGAAATCAAAAACCCGCTCACGCCAATGAAGCTACAAATTCAGTTTTTGCAACGTGCCTACAAGTCTCAACCCGAAAATATTGGACCCTTATTAAAACGAACGGCTTACACGATGATTGAGCAAATTGATGGTTTGACTCGTATCGCTTCGGACTTTTCAAACTTTGCGAAAATGCCTGCGGCGAATAATGAATATTTACAATTAAATACAATTATCAAATCAGTTTATCAATTGTTTTCAAAGGAAAAAGATGTTAAATTAAGCATCAATTTAACCAAAGAAGAATGCCTAATTTTTGCAGATAAAGACCAAATTATTCGAGTCCTAAATAATATTATTAAAAATGCAATTCAAGCGATAACCCTCGTCGTAGATTATGATAAAGGTGGAGAAATCAATGTAAAATTAGAGCGAAAAGGAGATATTGCCATTGTTAGCGTTAGGGATAACGGGTCGGGAATTCCAGAAGATAAACGACAAAAAGTCTTTGTCCCTAATTTTACAACTAAGAGTTCGGGAACGGGTTTGGGCTTGGCTATGTCAAAAAATATCGTAGAAACAGCTGGTGGAAAAATCTATTTTGAAACGGAAACCGAAATCGGTACAACATTTTTTGTAGAAATTCCGATTTCGGTGGCTGAGGAGGTGGAAATTAGGAATTAGGAATTAGGAATTTTACGCTGACTTTTTTTATTTTTTATTAAAAACAAAAGCCTTGCAAAAGTAAATTTTGCAAGGCTTTTTATATTTTATTTAAGGTTTTTTTAGCTAATATCGTTTTAAAATTATTCTTAATTAAGAATTAATCCATTTCAAAGAAACCGACACTTCCGCCAACCCAATCCTTATCTTTATTGAATCGAACGCCGACCATTTCGCCACGACTTAATCGAGCTAAATTATTGACTAAATAAGGTCTTGTGTCGCCACCGTCCCAAAGCATCAACATTCTAATTTCGCATTTTACTGGGTCAGAAGGTGATTCGACAACGGCTGCATATTCTACTTTTTCTTGTAAAATATAGTTTTGCGGCTTTTCGACTTCGTCCAAAATTTCTTTTGTAACGTTCAATTGAACGCCCATTCCTGCGAATGAATACAACGGTTTCAACACATAATTTTCTAAATCTTCCGGATATTTTTCCAATTCATTTAAAAAATAACATTTAGGGACATATTGACTATCCGATAAAAACGGCATTGTGTATTTGCTAATTCTAAAGAACCAATTCGGATGACCAACCCATTCCACATTATATTCTTTAGTAAAATCAAACTCCATTTTTAAATCGTCTCGCTGGTCTAATTCATCAAAAATTACTCGATGAAAAATCCGTTCGACTTTTATTCTTGCGCCCTCATTATCAAAATAATAAAGATTTTTACCGTCCACTTTCAAATCAGTAACACAAAGTACTTTAATTCCTAATTTTTCTTCTGCCGCCAAAAAGTCGATATAAGTCGTTTGCTGAATTGGATCAACTTCCAATAAAATAACAGATTTAGGATTCGCATTCCCGACGATTTTTTCTCGTAATAATTCGATATAAGAATCTGCATTCAAACCACCGAAATACGAACTCACATTCTCGGGAACAACAAAGTTCTTACGGTAAGCTTTCGCCAATAAATCTTGAAAAAAGTACAACGAAGGAAAACCCTGTACTTCGATTAACTTTGGAATCAGATCACCATCTGCATTTTTGGTGATTCCAAAATCCATCTGCACAAAAAGCGAGTGATTTGGCTCATTTGGCACACGAAGTTCGATTGCTTTCTCCGTTATTTCCATAAAATCAGGCCGTACAATCACATCACTAATTTCGTCACAAGCCTCGATTAATCGTTGTTTTAAATCATTCGGTATGAATAAAGGCGACTCAGCAATTCTGAATTTCGGCTGATGACTATATGTTTCATATATATCCTTCAAAAACGCCTCGTATTTTTCTGGGGTAAAAGCCTTATTATAAGCACTTCTTATTTCTGACATTAATATGTATTTTAGAGGTTGGATTTTTAGATATTAGACCTTAGATTTTTAGACGTTAGATATTAGATTTTTGGAAAAAAAAACATTTTTACGTTTTTTTCTAACATCTAATATCTGAAATCTAAAAATCTAATCTCTAAACCAACTGCATTTCTACAGCCTTTGCTTTATTTATTTTCCGAATTGCATCTCTCATAAACGTTGGTAACACAGTATCATGTGTTAACGCCATTTTATCTGGATCATGTAAATCATCAATCATTCCTTTGTACTTCTCTTCACCATAGGTTTCAATGATATGTAATTCTTTATCAACTTCTCTGAATCGTTGCAGCATACCAACGGGATCCGCTTCTGGATGAAACTGTGTACCAAAAATTTCTTCAGAAAAACGAACCGCCATAATTGCTCGTTCTAATTGAACGTGTGGGCGAATTTTTTCTAAAACCACTATTTTTGCCCCAATTGCTTCAATTGCTTCAACGTTTGGTTTCAAAACTTGCCAATGTCTGAAATCTGCAACATAAAACGGGTCGGATAATCCATCAAGGTAAAGTTCAGTTTCGCCATCTTCTGTTTTGTGAACGGGAAATGTTCCGAAAGACATCGAACGGCGGGGTTGTATTTCCGCAATCTGAAAATGATTCGTTACCATCTGAAAAGAATGACAGATAAGAAAAGCAAATTTTTTCATCGGATTTCCCGATAAGTTATGCTGCCAAATTTTATCAATCAAGTCATAATAAGCTACATCCCAAACACCATCACCTTCCAAAGGATCACCAGGCCCACCAGAAGAAATATAAACATCCCAACTTAAATCAGGAATTTCATTTTTGGAACGGATATCAAAAACTTGCCATTCTACTTCCTCTTTGAACTCTTTTACGATTTCTACGATATTCCCCAATCCCAAATTTGGGACGCTATTATTCATGTCTAAAACTGCAACTCGTACCATAATTATTAAAGTGATGCTACATTGTTACATTGGCGCTTCCCTATTATTTAGATTTCATTATTTATAAATAAACAATGACGTAATGTAACAATGTAGCAATACAAATTATAAAGATTTAGCCTGACCAGCCCAATCGTCACGTTTACCACGACCTTTGAATGCTGTCAATAATGAATCCACTAAATCATATTCTTTCTCTGTCATTTTGCTCACTTGAGCGTAAGTATAAATTCCCATTTCATTCAAAACACCTTCTAACTTTGGCCCGATACCTTTGATTTTTTTCAAATCATTTTTATCCTTAGCCTTAGCCGTTCCGATAGTTCCCAACAAAGCCGTTTTAGCATCAACGGGTTCAGCTGTATCAGCTTCTTCCTCCTCATCGCTATCATTATCAGCTTCATCGTCGTCATCGTCATCATTGCTACCTTCTTCAAATAACTCTTCGATTTCTTCGATGATTTCTTCGATTGCTTCCTCTGCCAATTCTTCAATAAACTCAGGATCCATCACTTTCGCAATTTGTTCCGGTGTCAATTTCTCTAATTCCTCCGCAATCGCACCTTCTAATTCGTCTTCCAAAATTGCCATAATTTCATTAGCAATAAGGCTTGCAGGATTATCTTCGATTTTTTCAATCTTCATTTCACCACCGAAAACACCATTCTCGACGAACATTCCCCAAGTTAAATTATCTATTGCAGCATCTTGTTCCAATGCTTTTTCGATAGCAAACTCAGCAGAGTTTTGTACCACCCAGTCAAAATTTTCTTGACCAACAGAAGTTAATTCCGCATCTGGAGCAGGGTTACAAAAATCAATTGCGTAAGGAACACCGTCACGAATCGCAAACTCAACCGTATTGAAATCATACCCTAATGCTTCACACAAACGAACGACATAATCTTCAACAGTTGCCAAAGTTTCCGGATTCGGTTCAGCATCTAAAACGTAACGCAAGTGATGTGGATTACGTGGCTCATAAGGCATCACACGCACTCTGCCACCTACATAATAACAACGATAATATTCCTCGAAATCAATATTTTCTTGCAACATCATCACTAATTTATCCGTCTCATCATAAGCCTTGAATAGCTCATCTGGATTCTCCACTTTGTAAACAGATTTCCATCCGCCGCCAGAGTGAGGCTTCATAAATGCAGGAAAACCAATGTGCTTAAAGATAGATTCCCAGCTAATCGGGAACTTCAAATTGCGGAAAGATTGTTCTGATGTGTCATCAGGACGTTCTTTTGACGGCAATAATACAGTTTTTGGAACAGGAACACCAACTTTTAGTGCCAAAGAATTATTGAAAAATTTCTCATCTGCTGACCACCAGAAAGGATTATTAATAACAGCCGTTCCAGTAATCGCTGCATTTTTCAAATAAGCACGATAAAAAGGTACATCTTGAGAAATACGATCCACAATAACCGCATAACCTGAAGTCTCCCCTTGAATCACTTGATCCACAGTTACAGGTTCAGCAACGATGCCTTCTACATTCATCGCATTTATTTTATCTATAAATGCCCAAGGGTATGAATCTTCCATTCCGAATAATATACCGATTTTCTTTATTGGTTTTTTCATTGATTGATTGTTTTTCCGATTGCTCGGTTATTGATTAATGAGATTATTGGATTGTTGTTAATTAATGAATTGATTAAAAAAAATTACAATTACAACAATCCGATAATCAATATTTTTTGTCATTCATACCTTATACATTGAATGACGATATTAATTCGCTCTAATTACGATAAATATTTAATAAAAAATATTAAAAACTTAAACAAGTTACATTACAGACAAATAATGTGGGAACATTTCACGCCATAAAGGCCAATCGTGTTCTTGCCAACCTCTTTCATCATACCAATGCGTGATATTTTTCTTATTCAAAATACCTGATAATTCTTGATTTGACGGGCGACAAATATCCCATTCTGACGTTCCTAAAATAATTTTCATATTCCACAATGCAGGATTATCCGCATTATTAAGAAAATCAACAGGATTATTAAAATAAACATTGTCATCATAATAACCGTCCATGAACGACGTAATGCTGAACGCACCACTCATCGAAATCATGTGCGATACTACCTCTGGATGACGAAACGCAAAATTAGCAGCATGATAACCACCGAAACTACAACCAGCAACCGCCACTTTTCCAGCAGGGGTGTTCCAACGAACACGCTCCACCAACTCGTCCATGATTGCTTTATCGTACCAAATATGGTTTTTCACTTTTTCCGCTGGATGAATACCTTTATTATACCAGCTTAACTCATTTACAGAATCCGGACAGTATAACGTCACCATTCCTTGCTCCACGAACCATTTTGCAGACTCAATTAATTTGAAATCTTTCGCTTCATAGAAACGTCCCATTGTTGTTGGGAAAATAATCACAGGATAACCGCTATGACCAAATACAGACATTTCAATGTCTTTTCCTAAATTCGGTGAATACCACTTATGATGTTGTTCTTTCAATGCTTGATTTTTTTTATTAAAACTTTTAAATTAATCCAATGATTTTATAATTGAATCACTCTTTTTTTTTGTCAAAATTTGCGACAAAAGTAACACGAATGTTTCATTCAACCAAACATTAATTCATTATAACCTACTGATTTAAAATGATTTACAAACCTAAAAAACGCTTTTATTATGGGAATAAAGATAGGTTACCAAATTCTATTTTGTTGCGAATTTTAAGAAAAAATAATACTACGGCTTATGGGTCGTTATCGGATAAATCTTTGGAGATGTTTTTTACTAACATTTAATAGAAAGTTAATAAAAAAAATGAACAATCGTATTTTTCACTTGCGGCAACACCCAAAATAAAAACAGGAATGATTGACTATTTTATAAATTAGCACATCATTCCTGTTTAAAATTAAAATAGGTAAAACCTATGAATGAATCATTTTTAAATCCATCAAATGTTTTTCTTGTGCAGAAACGCCACCAAATCCGAAAATACCACCAGTTGCTTTTGCAACTTGCTTCGCAAAACTTTTCCAACTTTCCAGTAATTCTGAAGTAAATTTGCTGTCAACCTTAGCCAAAATAGGATTCAAGTTTGTCAAAGCCGTTTCTAAATTAGCGATACGAGTTTGCGTTCCTTTTTCTTCGCTCAAAAGACTTGTCATCGTTTCCACAAAAAAAGACTCTGCAATTTCGTAGTAATCGAACAATAATTCATTCCCTACTTCTTGACGAAAAGACATTACTTTTTTTGCCCAAGTCGTTTCTTGTTCATCAATTTGACTATCTGCCGATGCAATCAACACCGCAATCATTGCTGGTGCTTGATACAATGATTTTGCTTCCGCATCTGTTAATTTATTAAATTCGTGAATCTTCAACATGATAAATTTTTATGCCTTATGGAACTAATTATTTTTAGTATAAATACAGATTAGACTATTTTAAATTAAAAATATGATGACTCTAATTTTAACATTAAATAGTAATTTAGTTCGTTTGTTAATAATTTTATTTGAGCGGCAAAAGTAAGTATAATTTTTTGACAACAAATCAACATAGAAAAAATCATTCGTTGCTTGATTTTATTTCATAAAATCCGAAATCTTGAAATCAGGTGGCAAAATATCCTTAAAATGTCCGTTTAATTTTGCTTTTCGTTGTAATTCCTGCATTTCTATAATTGTCGGAATAAAACTTTCCAAATGTTCATAGACAAATTTTTGGCGTTCACTTTCCGTTTTTATCGTTAATAATTGAAATTCCTGCATTTGCGAAAAGCCAAATAAATGCGCGTGACTAAAAATACGTAGATTTTCAGCAGTCGGAATTTCCTTATTAATATTCAATAATTCATACAAAACCTTCATTTTCTCTTGAATTTTCATTGCCAATAAAAATTCACTATCCTCAAAATCATACATCAGCGGCTCGACTGTTGCCGCAGCATATAATTTGTCGGGCAAAGTTTTTTGTAAATCTGCGATTCTGACGACTCGATTAGTCGCCCTCGTTTTTACGTCTAATTTCCCATCTTCATAAATTTTCGATATTTCGACTAATTCAATTTCAACCATAACTGGCATCAATCTATTTTTATTATAAAAAGGAATACCGAAAGGTTTTCCCTCTTCATAACACTCATTAACAAGCTGTTTGTAACGCGCTTCAAAAACGTGTAAGTTCAATTCTTCGCCTGGAAAAACGACCATTTTCAATGGAAATATTGGTAATAATTGCATTTTGTTTAGTTATCTGTTTTTTCTAATTTCAATTTAGAAATCCCGCCAAAGGTACAAAAATGAGATTGGAAAATTATATACGTAGATATCGCAATCCTTAGATTTTTATTTTAATTTCACCACTCGAACCTGTAAGGTTTTCCACGAGTTCTCGGGACAAGTAAAACCTTATAGGTTTTTAATATGATAAATAAACCAAAATTATGAAAACTATAAAAGGACCTGCAGTATTTTTAGCTCAATTTTTAGGCGATGACGCGCCATTTAATACGTTGGAAAACATTGCAAAATGGGCAGCTGACTTAGGTTATGTTGGCGTTCAGATTCCAACTTGGGATAGTCGCATGATTGATTTACAAAAAGCGGCAGAAAGCAAAACATATTGCGATGAATTGAAAGGAAAATTGGCAGATATTGGCATCGAAATCACGGAATTATCCTCACATTTGCAAGGACAATTAGTAGCAGTAAATCCTACGTATGATTCAATGTTTGATGCTTTCGCTCCAGATTTTGCGAAAGGCAACCCAAAAGTTCGTCAAGAATGGGCAGTTCAACAATTACTTTGGGCAGCAAAAGCAAGTGAAAATTTAGGTTTAACGGCTCACGCTACCTTTTCAGGTGCATTGATTTGGCAAACTATGTATCCTTGGCCTCAACGTCCACAAGGTTTGGTAGAAGCGGCTTTCAAGGAATTAGGCAACCGTTGGCGACCAATTTTGAACGCTTTTGATGATGCAGGAGTAGATTTGTGTTACGAAATTCACCCAGGCGAAGATTTACACGATGGAGTAACTTTCGAGCGATTTTTAGCCGAAGTCGATAATCATCCTCGCTGCAATATGCTCTACGATCCGAGTCATTATTTATTACAACAAATGGATTATTTGGCGAATATTGATATTTATCACGAACGCATCAAAATGTTTCACGTCAAAGATGCCGAATTCAATCCGACAGGTCGTTCGGGCGTTTATGGCGGCTATCAAGATTGGACAAATCGCCCAGGTCGTTTCCGTTCATTAGGCGATGGACAAATTGATTTTAAATCTATTTTTTCAAAATTATCGCAATACGATTATGACGGTTGGGCGGTTATGGAATGGGAATGTTGCATCAAATCGCCAGAACAAGGGGCAAAAGAAGGGGCAAAATTCATCGCTGACCACATTATCGAAGTCACAGAAAAAACATTTGATGATTTTGCAAGCGGTGATGTTGATGAAGATATGATTAAGGGGATTATTGGTGGGTGAAATTTTATTCCCACCGTCCACCATTCCCCTTGACCAATGGCAAGGCAAAAATAAAATAATAAAATACATACAAAATGTCCATTAGCGGCAGCCAAATAATCATATCTTTTTCATTAAAACGATGAGCAATTTTTTGAAAAATAACAAGCATTATCAACCACCTTAGGATAATTCCGAAAAATAAAAACGGTAAAAAAGCAAAATTAAAACAAGCGACCAAAGCAAAAACATACAACCAAAAATGCGACTGTGCCAAAACGCCCAATAATAATTGATGGTGTAATTTATAATGCCAACTTGTACTAATATGCCTTGATTTTTGATGATAAAATTGCTGAAATGTATCTTTAGGTTCGCAGTAAATAAAGCTTTCGGGCTGCAAAACAACAGCTAAATTTGCCTTATTTGCGACTTCGCTAACAAATAAATCGTCATCACCCGAAGCAACATGAGCGTGTTTTTTGAAACCATTTGATTTAAAAAATAAGTCTTTTCGATAAATCAAATTCGCTCCAGCACCCATATACGGCATTCCTGCCAAAGCAAAAGACAAATATTGAATCGCAATATAAATCTTGTCGTAACGCAAAAATTTATTAAGAAAAGTCGGGCGTTTATCGAACGGAACATAAGCAATACCCATGATTTTATCCACATCGACAGCGTTTGCCATCGTTTGAATCCAAAGAGTAGAATTTGGATAACAATCGGCATCGGTAAGCAAAACTGTTTCGTATTTTGCGGCTTTTAGACCTTGCGCCAAAGCGGTTTTTTTGCCTCGCTGCTGTCTATCGAAATCGGTTAAATTAATAACTCTTAGGTGTTTGTGCTGTTTTTCGAAAGTTGCTAATATCTTTGCGGAATTATCGGTTGAGCGGTCATTGACGACAATTACTTCAAAGTTTGAATAGTTTTGTTCCAAAATTTTCGGTAAAAATTGTTGAAAATTATGCCCTTCGTTATAGCCGCAAATAATTACAGAAATCGGATAATCAGCCGTTTCCGTAACTTGATTTTTAGACGGAGCGGAAGCCACACGAGAAAAAATAATTATCCAATATAATATTTGAATAATTAAACAAATTAAAAATAGTGTAAAAGCGATTGTTGTAATTGACATTATATATGTATAGTTTTTAGATTGCAAAGAAAGCAAAACCAATTTAAAATAGTTTAAATCGTAACAGTCAAATAATTCGTCGTTAATAATTTATAGTTCAAGAAATGGCATTTTTTAAACATCCTTTCACGATTTTGTACGCTCATCAAGTTTCGGAAAATCCAGTTTCGTATTATCCCGATAACTTTATTGAGGTCGATGAATTTCGGAAACAATTGCGGTGGTTCAAAAAACGATTTAACGTCATTTCACTTTCGGAAGCTCGTGATAGAAACGAAAAATTTGATGATTTACGAAATTGTTTGACACTGACATTTGACGACGGTTTTCGTTCTAATTACGAACTAATTGCACCGATTTTGACGGAAGAGAAACTGCCTGCTGCCTTTTTTATTAATAATGATAGTCTTGATAATCAAAGTTTTATGTGGCGGACGGCTTTATTATATTTGCAAAATCGAGTTGAAAATCAGCAATTGCATCACGCTTTAAATCATATAAAAAATACCGATAAAAAGATTAATTTGCGAAAGTTAAGTAATCTTTGGGCGATGAATGAAAAAGAAAATCGGCTCGAAAAATTGTGGAACGGCTGTAATTTACCACCCATAAATGAGGTTTTGCAACGGCTAAAACCTTACGTAACTTCGCAGCAAATTCAAGCAATTCATCAAGCAGGTTTTGAAATTGGCGGACATACTTTTTCGCATCCATTTTGTAATCAATTGACGTTCAGTGAATTAAAAACTGAAATTTTAGATGCAAATAACCATTTACGAAAAAAATTAGATTTACCAATCGAACACTTCTCCTACCCTTTCGGCAATCGCCCAAATGAGAATTTGGAAAAGAGAATTATTGATAACAGTGATTTAAAAACGGTTTTGGGCATTTCTTATAATTTACATAATCAAGAGAATCCACATAATTGGAATCGAATAAAAATGGAAAGTACGCTCAATAAGACGAAAAGAATGATTGGAATTCATCATTTTTTGGGGAAATAAAAATTGTCATTTGTGATTTTAAAATAATACAAATTGTAAACCTAACTTCAGAGTGACCACCGAGTTCTCAGGGAAGGCTACTGACTAACAACTAATAAATGAAATTCACACTACATAAAACAGATACGGCGACCAAAGCACGTTCTGGAACAATCGAAACAGATCACGGGACAATAAAAACACCGATTTTTATGCCCGTTGGAACAGTCGCTTCTGTCAAAGGAATTCATCAGCACGAGCTGGAAGAAGAGATTAAGGCACAAATTATTTTGGGCAATACGTATCATTTATATTTGCGACCTGGCATGGAAATCATGCAAAAAGCTGGTGGTTTGCACAAATTTATGGGTTGGGACAAGCCGATTTTGACGGATTCAGGCGGTTATCAAGTTTATTCACTTTCGGGACAACGCAAGATTAAGGAAGAAGGCGTAACGTTTAAATCACACATTAGCGGCGAAAAACACTTTTTTTCGCCCGAATATGCGATTGATGTGCAGCGACAAATTGGCGGTGATTTTATCATGGCTTTTGACGAATGTACGCCTTATCCGTGCGATTATAATTACGCTAAACGGTCAATGCAGTTGACGCACCGTTGGCTCAAACGCTGTATTGATAGATTCGATTCTACGCCAGATTTGTATGGTTACAAACAGACGTTTATGCCAATTATACAGGGCAGCACTTACAAAGATTTGCGAAAAGAATCGGCAGAAGTTATTGCGAGTTTTGACCGTGAAGCCAATGCTATTGGCGGCTTATCGGTCGGTGAACCGCATAACGAAATGTATGAAACTACGGACATCGTAACAGATATTTTACCGAAAGACAAACCTCGTTATTTGATGGGCGTTGGTACGCCAGATAACCTTTTGGAATGTATCGCTTTGGGAATTGATATGTTCGATTGCGTTCTGCCTTCTCGAAATGCTCGGCACGGTTTGTTATATACCGCAAACGGCATTATGAACATGAAAAATGCGAAATGGAAGGACGATTTTTCGGCAATTGATGAATTCAGTACTTGCAAAACCAGTCAAAATTTTTCTAAGGCCTATTTGCGACATTTGTTCGCAAGTAAGGAATTATTGGCGGCTCAAATGGCAACGTTGCATAATTTGAGTTTTTATTTGTGGCTCGTCAATGAAGCCCGAAATCATATCGAAGCAGGGGATTTTGGAACTTGGAAAAATGAAATGGTGGTGAAATTGAAGCAGCGATTATAGCGGATTTCATAGTGCTATTAAGCCCGACAGGTTTTAAAAACCTGTCGAGCCTCTTTACCGTACAACCTATTTCTTCCAAGCCCTCACCAACAAAACCATTCTACTATAACTTTCAATTCCTTCCTCCACGCCTTGAAATTTCAAATACGTATCATACGCTTGATTTTGAAACGGAATAATGGGCGGATATTTATCGCTATTCGTGTACATATCGTCTAAATCATTAAAAACCCCTCGGCTTAGATTTTCGGCTCTGAAAACTTCATAAATTTCGGGTTGATAATATTTATATTCTGCAGCGATATATCGCCAATACGCCAACTTTCCAGCGTAGCGAATCATTGGATTTTCGGAAGCCAAACACGCCAAATATCCCCAAAAATTGCAACTGCCTTCGTCACCAAAACCGTAGCCGTGTGCCAACTCATGCGCCATCACAAACGGCAATTGTGCAGGAGTCAATGCCCCATCGACTTGCCCTTCGCCTATCCACGGTAAATAAATCCCTGACGCTCCCAAACGCATTAAAAATCCTTTTGGATAAATCAACCGACCTCGCATGTTACCGACCGTTGGATAATTGTGTTGTTTTAGTACATTAACCAATAATTGCCGCATGGTATCTTCTAAATTCAGTGGCAAAAAGTCAATAGTCAAGGCGTTCGTGTCTGCATTTGGAATTTTATTTCGAGCAAGGTTAATTTCATTGGTTGCCCATTTGGTTTCTTTTATAATTTGCTTTAAATCAAGCGTTTGTATATTTAGGTTTAATTGTTTTTCGAGGGGTTGTCGAGCGTAATTGAAACCCCAGAGCGTTAAAAAAAGAATAATCGTAATGCTTAAAAAGTTAGCGATTGGTAATAAAATCGCTTCTGTGTTTAAAGCCCTTTTTTGGTATAATTTCGACCATTCGTAGCTTTTTTTTATTAATAAAAACCCTAAAATCGTCACCATTACGTACAACATCGGGAAAGGCAAACGGGCGGTTGTATTGTCAATTAGCCACCGAATTCCTAAAAATAAACCTCGTGAATATAAGGTTTCTACGACTTGCGGAAAAAATCCCAATACGATGCGAATGACAATTAATGCGATGGCAGAAATTATCCAACGGTATTTTTTATTTTTAAAATTCATAAAAATTCGATGATAGATTGTTATCATTGTCAAATAGACGCATACCCTCGCCTCGATTGAAGGTATGAATTATCCAAATTGCCAATTTAAAATTAAAAAATATGAAATTAGCACTTATCGCTCACGATGGCAAAAAAGCCGAAATGGTTGCCTTTATTATGGATCACAAATCGATGCTCAGCAAGGTCGAATTATTTGCAACTGGTACGACTGGCGGACATATCGAACGAGCCGGTTTTAATGTAACTTGCTTACTTTCGGGCCCTTTAGGCGGTGATGCTCAAATCGCTACGATGGTCGCCGAAAAAAGAATTGATGCTGTAATTTTTTTCCGTGACCCACTCGATAAACACCCTCACGAACCCGATGTTTTAATGTTGCTCCGCATTTGTGATGTCCATAACGTTCCGTTAGCCACTAATCCTGCAACCGCAAGACTAATTATTGAAGGTTTGACGAATTAATATATTTTATGGTTTCATTGTTTTTTGGCTCTTTGACAATTTCTGCAAAATTCGAATAAATTGAGATTTTCGTAACGGCTGTCTTTAGCTGCCGCAAGGATTTTGAGACTTTTCGGAAGCTAAAGTAGCCGCTACGTGCAGAAATTGTCAAAGAGCCGTTTTTTTCACAATGACGACAGTGCTCACCTTCCTTTTTAAGGGAAAGTCTATCCCGAAACCTCGGGAGACTGGGGATAGGTTCAATCATAAGGGCGATTTCCTTAAGTTGACGCCATTCGATTTAAAATCGAATGGCGAGTATCGTTGACGAAGTAGTTTTATAGTTTCCTATTTTTTTCGTAGTGACGATTTTAAACGTCGGACGGCTAACAATAAAACAGTGAAATAATGTATTAATGCAGCAAAAAAAATACGCCTAAATATCAATCTTTTGTTAATAAAACTTTAAATTTCCGTTTCTTTAAGCAAAAATGTTGGATTTTTAAGAAATATCTGACAACTAAAAATCAACCAACCAAACACATATCTGAATGAAACACCTTAACTATTACTTACTTTTTGGATTTTTACTAAGTTTTCAATTTTCATACGCTCAAGAAGATACAACAACCGCCGATACGGATACTTTTTCAATTGAAACGACTATTGATGCAATCGAAGAAGGGGAAACTGACTTGCTCGAAAATATTGCGGAACAGTTGTATTTGAATGTAAAAACAAGGGACGGAACAGAATATTTAGAAATTTATACCGCCTGTTCTGATGGATTATTGACTGGGAAAACGACACTTTCTATTAATAACGAACCTTTCGAAGTCGCCTTCAAAGATTGTCAAACTCGGATTCCTTACGAGATTGGTGACGGCAAATTAATTTTACTGAGTAAAGGCAGTCATTACGACGATTTTCGTTTAATCCACATTTCGCCACAAAAAAATGCAACTACTCCTTATCGCATCAAATATATTCCGCTTTGGATGTCAATTGTTCCGCCTTTAGTCGCCATCATTTTAGCCTTGATTTTCAAGGAAGTAATCATTTCCCTATTCATTGGTATTTGGTCAGGCGTGTTTATTGCCAATGGAATGCGGTTCGATCCAGTTTCGATTATTTTGAGTTTTTACGAAACCGTTAGTAATTATATTATTAATGCGGTAACGGATCCTGGACACATGTCGGTCATTATTTTTTCGCTGATGATTGGCGGAATGGTCGCTATTATTTCCCGAAACGGAGGAATGGCAGGCGTTGTAGAAAAACTCTCGAAATACGCTAAAACGACCAAAAGTACAGAATTAGTAACCTGGTTTTTAGGAATCGCCATTTTCTTTGATGATTATGCAAATACACTTATCGTTGGAAACACGATGCGTTCGGTAACGGATAAATTCAAAATTTCTCGTGAAAAATTAGCGTACATCGTAGATAGTACGGCTGCTCCCGTGGCAGCGGTCGCTTTTATTACGACTTGGATTGGCGTCGAATTGGGTTATATCAAAGACAATATGCACGACCTTCCAGGTTTAGATACGATTCCGAGTGCGTATTCCGTATTTCTATCGTCCTTACAATATTCGTTTTATCCAATTTTGACCTTAATTTTCATCTTAATTTTGATTTTTACACGCCGAGATTATGGTGCAATGTACAAAGCGGAAAAAAGAGCAAGGGGTGGCGAAGTCCTAAAAATACGTGGCGAAGTCACCAGTCTTGATATGGAAGATTTAGCACCAGTAAAAGGGGCAGAATTGCGTTGGTATAATGCCGCAATTCCTGTATTTACCGTAATTGCCGTAACGATTATTGGTTTGATTGCGACAGGAACAGAAACTTCTTTAGCAAATTTGGTAGAAAATGGATATACTGGCGATACTTCGATAACTGCAATTTGGGCGAATTTGTACCAATTAAGCGATGCCGAAAACGTTGGATTTTTTGAGTGTTTAGGGATTTTAATTGGCAATGCAGATTCTTATACTGCCTTGATTTGGGCTTCATTATCAGGTTTAGTTTTAGGAATTTTGTTGACTTTGGGCGGCAGAATTATGAAATTAGAAGATACGATGAACACCATGTTGTCGGGTTTCAGAACCATGTTACCAGCTTTGATGATTTTGGCGTTAGCTTGGTCGTTAGGTACATTGACGGAAGAATTAAATACCGCAACCTTCCTGACTTCTATGCTTCAAGACAGTTTGCCACCAGAATTAATGCCCGTCGTAATTTTCATTTTAGCCGGTGCAATTGCCTTTTCAACAGGTTCAAGTTGGAGTACAATGGCGATTCTTTACCCGATTGCAATTCCTTCAACATGGGCAATTTGTATGGCAAACGGCTACGAAGTCGATGTCGCCTTACCCATTTTATATAATGTAATCGCAACCGTTTTGGCGGCTTCTGTCTTCGGCGACCATTGTTCTCCGATTTCAGATACTACGATTTTGAGTTCCTTAGCATCAGATTGTAATCACCTCGACCATGTTCAAACGCAGTTACCTTACGCCCTGACGGTTGGTATCGTGAGTATGGGCTTGGGTTATGTGGCTACCGCTTTCAATATACCAGGCTATATTTGCTTAGGTATCGGTGTTACCATTTTATTTTTGGTTGTCCGAATATTTGGAAAAGTGATTGATTAGATAAGTGAGTAAATTTAAACTTTGGACAAAATTGCAATGAATATTGGACATTACCGAGCATTCGGTGGTGTCCAAAAAAAATCATCCAAAGTACAAAATGAACATTTTGGTTTTTGATAAATATTAAAGGTGTAAATCGTTTTTTTACAAAAATCAAATTCACGAAATTGATTAAAATTTATATATTTTAAAATTTACCGCTGAATTTAAACTTACATTTGAATTTTCAATTGCATTTTCATATCTTGAAACCAGTTACCAAAATCATCAACCATGAAAGCTAAATTATTTAAAATTATCCCGATTTTATTACAAAAATCCGCTGTAAATCCAGAGGAATTTACCTTACAAGAAAAAATAGAAGTAAGTGCTGATAAATATTTGGGCAACCTAAAAATCAAGCTTCCTGAGTTTCTTTTAAAATTATTATCTCAAAAATTAGTCATCAAAAATATCAATTGGTCAAAACAAAAAACGACCATCAAAACCGAACTAAATTTGGAACCTATTTTCGAAAAAGTGGACGATTTCATTCAATTCGATAATGCATCATTAATTATTAAAACAGATTCTAATAGTGCCGTAGTTTCGATAGTTTAATTTAATAGTTCTAACGACTTACATAAAATTAATTTAAAAATCAAAAATCATTAGTTTCGGGTCATTAGTTTTTGCTTAAAGTACGATTTCAAACTCCAAAATTGAGTCACTTAAAAACTAACTAATTACCAATTACTAATCACTAATCACAAAATAACATGAATACAAGTTTTGGCATCAGCGCGATGGTTACTGTTTTCAAAAAACAGATAGAAATCGAAAGTAAATCTGAAAATTTAAAACGTTTCGAATTCAATAAAGGAAATCCTGTTGAATTTGAAAAAAGCGAAGTTTTAGAAAGTTTCGAGAAGCATAATATTACTTTATCACAAGATATCGTGAAAGCCATGCCCGAAAAAACAAATCTGATTCGCTTATTATACGACGCAGGGACAGGCGAAGTTGACGTAGCCGTAAGGTTAGAATTTGACGAGGCTTTTATTACTAATAAATTTCATGAAATCGTAAGTTTGGACTCAATAGGCTTGTCGTTAAGACGTTTGCCTGATGGTGAAGTAGAAGAAAATCCAGAAATTTAAAAAGTTGGCAGTTTTCAGTCGCCAGCACGATAACTGTTGACTGGAAACTGCCAGCTGCCAACTCAAAAGATGATAACCGCACAAACCAAAATTGATTTACGCCTATTTCAAGCACCTATTTCGCTTACCGCAAAAGCAGGTAAAACCACTATTTTTGAAGGTCATTCTGACTTCGAAAATGGTAAATTTTCGCCTGATTTGGATAAGGCGATAATGTCTATTTGCAAAACTTTAGGCATCAACTCGTTTTTGAAAACAGACGTAAAATTGACAGCGGTTTTTGCACATTATAACCTTTCTGAAAATCGACTTTTTGTAAAGGGCATAATTCCATTAGCACACTCCAACGCTACGTTGATATTGAATTATCAGCCGTCCAAAACGAATCCGAAGGTACAAGATTTTGCAGTCGTTTTAGATTTTGCATTTTTCTTCGATTTGACGGATTTACCGATAGTTGCGAGCGAATTGGACGAGCAGTTACATTTGACTTTGGCTTTCGCCAATAATCAGCAGACGTTTGAAACCATTGAGTTTGAAGATGAATTTAAAAATAAAAAGACTCAAAAAATTAGTGTTAATTCAGGCGTAAGTTTGAAAACCAATATTGATTTTCCGACCGATATTTTTGAATTTGATTACGAATTAATCGACTTCACGCCACAACCCGAAACACCAACTGGTTTAAGCGCTGACCTCGATAATTTACCAAAACTGCCCGAACAAAAAGGGACAAAATGGTTTGATTTAAATAAAAACATGGGTGGTTTGAATTTCCGTAAAATCGGAATGCGGTGGCATCAAAACAAAGCTTGGGTTTTGCTGAATTTAGATTTCATGTCATCAGGTTTAGAGTTTTCGATGTTGGGTTTGCAAGCAGGTTCTTCATTGAATTTAAAAACGTTCAAACCGGAATTTGACCTTTACGGAATCGGTGTTTATTTCAAAAATAATTTCGTCGAATTGGGCGGTTCTTTACTAAAGAATGCCAAAAAATCGAACTTACCGACCGCTTACGTTGGTAAAATGATGATGCGTTTATCGTCCATGAGTATCGGTGCGATTGGCGGCTTGACAAAGACCGAAACTGGCGACCGTAGCTTTTTTGCTTTCGCAAATGTCGGTGTTCCATTGGGCGGAATTCCTGCATTTTTTGTAACTGGTTTGTCCGCAGGATTTGGGTATAATTCCGAGTTAAATTTACCTTCCGTTCAGAATATTCCAGACTATCCGTTATTAAATATTATCAAAACGGGGCAAAAAAGTCCGTCAGAAGCACTGGCGTATTTAGGCGATATCGTTTCCGCAAAAAAAGACGAAAAATGGTTGGCCGCAGGAATTCAATTTAGCAGTTTTCAATTGATAAAATCCAGTGCGGTTTTGGCGTATCGATTTGGTAAAAAAGAAATTACTATTTTGGGCGTTTCTCGTTTGGTTTTGCCAAATGAAAATGCTGCTTACTTGAATTTACAATTTGGCTTAAAAGCCATTTATCGTATCGAAACTGGCGAAATTCAATCGAACGCAAAAATTGCAAACGGGTCGTTTTTGATTCATAAAAGTGTTCAATTAGACGGCAGCGTTGCGGTTTATACTTGGCTGAAAGGCGAAAATGCAGGTGATTTTGTTTTGACGATTGGCGGCTATCATCCTCGATTTAACCGACCATCGCATTATCCAATCGTCCCAAAAGTTGGCTTTAGTTGGATGGTTTCGGACACCACCAAAATCGAAGGAAATACTTATTTCGCCCTGACTTCACAGGCAATTATGGCGGGATTCAATTTTGACGCAACTTACGAAAAAGGGAAGATAAAAGCATGGTTCAGAGCCAGTTCAGATTTGATTTTGCAATGGAAACCATTTTATTATGACTTCCAAACCAAAATACGTTTGGGCGCAAAATACGAATCCCTATTTTTGAAAAATTACAAGTTAGATGTCGGTGCGGATTTGCATTTATACGGGCCTGAAATGGGCGGTTATGTCAATATTAATTGGACGGTAATTTCTTTTAATATTAAATTTGGCAATCCTGATAAAGCACGATTTATTTATGTTTTGGATTGGGAAATGTTCCAAAATAACTTTTTGCCGCAAGAAGAGAAAGACGTTTGCCGAGTGACGGTCATTAATGGATTAGTTGGCGAAAGCGAAAAAAGTAATTGTTGGATTGTTAATCCTAATAATTTAGCTTTTTCAACACAATCCTTAATTCCATCTAATTCCTTGGTTATTAATAACCAAAATATCGAAATTTCAAGCGATACGTTGGGAATTCGACCAATGAATAAACGACAATTAAACGCTACGCAAACGGTTACGATTCGAGAAAAAGCAACAAATAATATTATTAAAATAAACTTCAAACACGAAGTCAAAACGACTAATTTTTCTCCTGCACTTTGGTCTGCCAAGGCTTTAAATCGACAGCAATTAGATAATGAAAAATTACAATCCGTTTCAGGTTTTGAGTATTTAATGCCCGTTGCAACACCGAATGGTAATTTGACGAAAGTCAAAAATGAAGTTTTTGAAAAATCTCAAAAATCGTTTTTGTGTCAATTTGATAACTCAACAGAACAAATTACAGCAAAAATCGAAAACGATAAAAAGACGATTTTAAGCATTGCGACAAGCATCAATTCCACTAAAACTGTTGAAAACAGAACAGCCATAATTAATGATTTGAACCAATATTTTCAATTCGCAGACACAGATATTTTACCAAATGACGCATTGATTGAATTTGAAAATAATGCAGAACAAATCTTTCAATCCGAACCAAAAATCGGTCAAATCCAACGTAACGAAACAGAGTTTGCGATACCCAAAATGATGGTTTCTATACCAATAAAAGCGGTTGAAAAACAAGTGACCGCAATCAAACCAACCATGCGTTTGGCAATGCGGGGCATCGGTAATGGTATGAATTTCATGGATTTGCAGACGACAAGCGAATTAAACACGAGAAGTATTCAAGCGACTGCCACCAGTAAAAAAGTTTACATTAAAGCGAATGACGCTTATGTTTTTGAATTCAATAAAAGTGATACCAAACGGACGATTAAATTCAAAAGTGAAGTGCCAATTCAAGTCATTGAATTTAATGAATACAATCATATTTTAGGGTTTCATATTTTAGAAAAATCGACTAAAAAATATAAAGCGTTACCAAAAACCAGCCGATTGGCGTTACGCAGTGCCACGCTCCAAAGTGGTCAGAAAAATAATACCGCTCCAGAAAGTATTGGTATGTGGAAAAGTACGGATATCATGCCTTTGGTCAATGATAATGCACTCTTGGGCGACCGACTTTACGTCCAACTTCAAGTGCCAATGGCTGACGATGAGGCGACACACGGTACTGTTGAAGTATCCGACCGAAAGAATTTTATTAATACAAAAAATGGTGCTCAAAAAGGATTTATTGATACCGTCATTTTTCAGGATTATCAAACGCTAATCGTCATTGCGAAACAAAAAGGACAAGCGAAACCAAAGAAAGTACAGCTTCAAGAAACCTTACAAGTAACGATTCCTTGCACCTATACCAATAGTTTCACTCGACAACTCAATCAAAATCCTCCAATACTTCGCCCTAAAAATACGGCGATTGATGGCGATGGTTTTATTAGAATTAAATATAAAATTGCGAATAAAAAAATTGGTAGAAAATCAGAAAGTGATTTCGATTGGAATGCTTTTGTGTTACGGATTCAAGCGACTGAAGATTGGGAAGTAAAGGGAATTTTATTATTCAGAGGAAGGGTAAAAAAAGCAATTTGGTTGAAAGAGTAACGAACAAAAATCTCCCGCAAATTTCGCCGATGACGCAGAAAAAAATCAGCGATTTTGCGAAATCAGCGGGAGAAATATTTGATATTAAAAAAATTACCCTCTTCGTCTTTCCAACAAAATCATCATCATCAAACCGAGCATAATTCTATCATCATCATTCGAATCCATTTCACCAAGTTGCGTCAATTCAAATTTTCTCCCCCAAAATGAAGCTTGTTTTTTCAATCGAATAATCGGTTCATTATTTTTATCCGTCACCAAATACGAAGGATTAAAGAAATATCCGGTAAACATCCCCAAAATAGGAACTTGACCAATCAAAGAATCCAATACTTTGACCCAGCCGTTTTCCTCATTAATAGAATATTGTGGTTTTTGAAACTCATCAATAATATCATATTGAGCCTTCCAAAGTGACCGCCAACCTTTACGAGCGATTTTTCCAAACTCAATGCCGCTTGCATCCAAAAAAGCATAAGCCGCTGAAAAATCCAACCATCTATCCGCTTTAATCCTATAATTGATTTTCGTTTTCGATTCATCACTATAAATCAAAATGTCCTCTTTTAATTTGAACATTTTTTGTCGCACGTAAGCAATCGTTTCCCCGTTCGCATCCGTTGCCGTGAAATCATTAGAAAGTGTGGATATTTTGAACTCAAAATTAACTGGATACTTAATGTCTTGCATAATCGTTTTATTATTTTTGTTTTTAGAGAATATTGACTTTATTTATAAAATACTGATTTGAAAATTATTATCCTGATAAACCGTTTTCCTATAAAAAGTTGAATTGACAGAGTTCTATTTTATGTTTACTCCGTAAACTTTTTTTGACAGGATAAACAGGATAAACAGGATAAACAGGATAAACAGGATAATTTTATGGAGAAGCTATAAAATTTAGATTTTTGCTCTGCAAAAATCCTGTTTATCCTGTTTGTCCTGTCAAAAAAAGACATTTTGCGAAGCAAAATATCAAGAAATATATTTGTCGTTTTTTTATGGGAAAACCGTTTATCCTGATAAAGTTAGTTTTTTTTAGTAAATATTTATACTTTAAAAAGAAGCATTACGCTATAATCCTCAAACTTTATCATTCTGTTCTTCCCAAAATCTCCTCATCGTAGCCTCGCAATGACAAGGAATAATCACCGTTTCAGGATTATTTTTATAATAACTTTGCACCTTTTTGAGCGAAGCTAAAAAGCCTTTCCAAGAGCCAGTAATTAGTCTGACAATTGGGTTTGGTAGCCAGTTTTCCTTATATGTTTCTTCGAGCCAACAAGCATCTGCAATTAAAAAAACAGTCCCTTTATTTGTATTCAAAACCGCTCCAATTTGACCAATTGCATGACCATTTAAGTCGCACAATAGAATCGAACCATCGCCAAATACGTCAACTAATTTTCCTAAATCTTTATCATAATACGTTCCTTTTTCAATTTCAATCAACTGCAAACGGCTTTCAAAATCATCGGGTAAAAGCATCGGCACATAACCGTGAAGCATTGCCGCCCAACCTTTTTTATCCTTTATCGCCTCATAAGCCACTTTTCCAGCAATAAATTTCGCCTTCGGAAAGTCCTTCAAACCACCAATATGATCCGCATGAAAATGTGACAAAATAATATATTTCACCTCCTCAGGTTCGATTCCTTCACTTCTCAAAACGTTCACAACTTCCTCCTCGGGCGTAATCTTCACTTTCGTCAAAAGTTGATAAATTCGATAAGGCAGCTTTTCCGTACAGTCAAAAAACCGTTGCGAATAACCAACATCAAACAAAATTACACCGTATTCGGGATGACGAATTAAACCATAAGTTGCAAAATACTGAATCGTTTTTTTCTCCGCACCTCGCAACGCATGATGCTTACTTGCGTAACAAAATCCAGCAGATTTTAATTGAAAATCTATCATTTTTGATTGTTTGATATTTACTAAATTATTTTATTTTTCGATAGCGGTTTAGAAGCGTGAGTAGAAACCTGTGGCATTTTTTCGCTCAAAATCAGACTAATTCAAAGGTTACTTCCGCTTTTTCAACGCCATTGATGACCAAAACTAAGCGGTGCAAGTCAATATAATGCTTTCTGATCGTTAAATTTCTAAAATCCTGCTTTTTCTCAAATTCATAAACGGTATCTGTTTTAAAAGTATTTTCCGTGAATTGGAAAGTTTTGCGGGTTCGTTGTTTCAATTCCCTTGATTCCCAATCTTTATCCAACAAAATTTCTAAAAGTTCTACTTTCGCAAATTCGGGATAAACCGATTGAAAATAAGTTGTAAATGCTTCAAAAAATGAAATATTATAGTAATTTTTTAATTGGAAATCAGTCATTATTTTTATTTTACTTGACTTATAAACTCAAAAGCTCGTTGCTCTGACCAAAGTACGTTATCATTTCCAAACGTAGTAAAACCAACGTGTCCACCATATTTTGGCATTTCTAAATGAAAATATTGATGTTTTTTAGCAATACTTTCGGGGAAGCATTCAGGCGATAAAAAAGGGTCGTCTTTGGCGTTGATTAATAAGGTCGGAATAGCGATGTTTTCTAAAAATTGCAAACTACTACATTTTGTATAATAATCAATTCGACTACTAAAACCGTGTGCTTTTGCAGTAAATAATTCATCAAAAACGTAAAAAGATTTTGCGGAAGACAAGGTTTCAACATCAAAACCAGCAGCTTTCAAAAGTTCTTTTTTTGCTTTTACTTTTTCTCGTAATTTAGAAGAAAAACGCTTCATATACAACCAATTATGCGGCTGTTGCAAAACATCTGAACTACTTTCTAAATGAACTGGCGTGGAAAGTGCGACCGTTTTTTTGATTTCCGCATGAATATTTGAGCCATTTTCACCCGTATATTTTAGTACCAAATTACCGCCCAAACTAAAGCCAATCAGCACGATTTCCACAAAACCTTTTGCCAAAACAGCTTGAATCACCAGCTCCAAATCATCTGTTGCACCGCTATGATACGCCCGAATTTGTCGATTCGGCTCACCGCTACAACCTCGGTAATTGTACGCACAGACCGACCATTCACCTTGAGCAAAAGTCTTCGCCATGCCTTTAACGTAAGCACTTTCAGCCTTTCCTTCCAAGCCGTGACAAATAATTACTACTTGATTTTTATTTTTATAAATCCAGTCTAAATCAATGAAATCGTCATCAGGTGTTGTGATGCGTTCTCGTTCGTAAGCTATATTTTTGACCTTTCTAAATTGTGACGGATAAATGGTGTTCAAATGACCATTTTTGAAAATAGCAAAAGGCGGCTGATACGTGGAATTTGGTATAATTGGCATTGGCGTTAAAGTACCACCATTCTCCAGAATGGTGTTTTAATTTTTAATTTTTAATTTTTAATTTTTTAATTTAAAAAAAGCAGTTCTTAATTTAAAATAATTCGTAAAATGCTCCGCTTTAAATAATCACCTTAAATCCAAAAAGAATCTCCGATTGTCAAGTGTTTAATTTTTGGTCTCGCTTCTCTTTTTGCAATTGTTTTCAAAACTCGTAAAGGCTCTCCAACAGGTTCAAAAGATAAATCAAAAGTACCGAAGTGCATCGGAATAATCGTTTTAGCATTCATATTTTTGGCAGCATCAAAAGCGTCAGAAGGGTTGACGTGACTCTCTTTCATGAACCATTCTGGCGAATAAGCTCCCACTCCAATAAGACAATAATCTATATCAAATAATTTTCCGACTTCTTTTAAATGTTCACCTTTTCCAGTATCGCCACTAAAATAAATCGTTTTACCGTTGACACGAATCACAAATGCTCCCCAAAGTTCCGTATTCAAATCCCACAAATATCGTCTGCACCAATGCCGTGACGGCAAAAAGAAAATATCAATCCCATCGGTTTCATATTGTTGATACCAACCTGCGGTTTGAATATCGCTACTTTTTGTCCATTTTTTCAAATATTTATCCAATCGTAAACTGGTCAAATACGTTGCATTCGGATTGTTTTTCGCTAACAGTTTCAAACTCTTTTTATCGCAATGATCCCGATGATTATGAGAGACTAATATATAATCTAAATCTCTAAATTCACTTGGGTTCAACGGCAATTTTGACAAACGAGGCAAACTTGGCATACCGTTAAATACTGGGTCAATCAATAACGTTTTACCATTCAAACGGATGAAAAAGCTCGCATGACCCAACCAAACTATCACGTCCCGATTGTCCGTCAAATAATTTTGATTTTCAATAACTGGTTGTCGCCATTCGTCCGCTTTTTTTTCGGCAGCTTGTGGTCTTTCGCTTCGAAATAATTTAAGAACGTCTGCAAAACCCATTTCAAACGGAAATTCCACATTAATAAAATTTCCTTTTTCGTCAATCGGTGTACCTTGCCAATCTGATTCTGGTAAAATAGTTTTAAGATTTGGATTACTTTCGTAGCCTTTCGTTAGGCTTAATGTTTTTTTTGATAATTGCATTTTTTCTTAATTTATAAAAACTTCATTCGGGTTTTTAAATGCCTTAAATTCAATCGGATTGTTACTAAAATCTAATATAAACATCGTCCATTGTTCGCCTGATTTTCCTTCATAACGAACCTGTGGTTCTACAATAAAATCAATTCCATTTTCAGCTAATTTATGTTGTATATTTTGGAAATTTTCCATCGATAAAATACAACCAAAGTGAGGAATTGGAACACTTAACCCATCAACCTTTCCACAATAATCTAACTCGGGAATATCCTGACTAATATGCACGGAAAGTTGGTGTCCAAAAAAGTCAAAATCTATCCAATTTTCAGTCGAACGTCCTTCTTGACAACCTAAAATACCTACATAAAACTGTCTTGTAGAAGCTATATCTTTCACCTTAAAAGCGTAGTGGAATGCACTCATTTTTTTTAATTATATTTTTTTATTGCTTCACAAAAGGCTTCTTTATAAATAAAAGACCCAAATTATATTTTTTTTATTTACTTCGTAAACGTTTTAGA
>Ga0222647_1000180_pt1 | contig 34617 bp, 27 predicted proteins | sample AntAcemetagen333_FD_179864 | JGI IMG/M metagenome (GOLD analysis project Ga0222647, IMG submission 179864) | Saline water microbial communities from Ace Lake, Antarctica - #333 | ecosystem: Environmental > Aquatic > Non-marine Saline and Alkaline > Saline | place: Antarctica: Ace Lake...
AGACATTCGCTGGGTTCAAAACAAGGATACTTACGAAAATCACTTCACTGACAATAATTCAACTCATAAACTTAAGGCAAGGTAAGAAAATCAACAACTTAAAAACCTGCATTGTCTAAATGCACTACGGGTAACCCAATCAAAATTGTAGATTTTGAAATTTGTACGCACAGAGTGAAAATTATGATTGTGACCACGATTTCTGAAAAACATGAAAGAGTATTTCGACAGGGTAACAGAAAACTTCGAGACGTTGATAATAAACCGTGGGAAAAATTATGGCGTGGTGGTCATATCATTAGATGAGTATAACGCATTGGTTATGACCCCGCACGAAATGTCTCCCGAAAAAATACCCACTACCAAAAATATTTCTGGTTTAGAACCTTTCCAAATTATCCATATAAATCAACCCGCCGAAATTAACCAACACGTTTTGCGGTTATGTTTGCACAGATGAAACAATTGCTCGTCATATCGCTTGCCTTGGTGATTTTCACCGAAAGCCTCCTTCCGAAAGGAATCGGGCTGTCGCAAGACTTTAAATTTGGCGAACTGATTGCCCATTTTCAAGAGCACAAAGATACCTACGGCGATTCTTTTAGCTTTCTTGATTTCCTGCAAATGCACTACGCTTCTGATTCCAAACACAAGCAGCAAAATCATCACGATAAGCTACCGTGTTTAGACGGTCACAGCATTCTTATTGCCATTTCGCTACCGCTACACGTGCTTACGTTTACCATCGAAAACGCCGTTTCCATTATGCTTTCAGCCCAACTTTTGGGCTACTTCAATTCGTATTTCTTCCAGTACACCTTTGATTTCCTCAATCCGCCACAAGCTTAAGAGCTATAATTCACCGAATTGGTGATTTGGTGAATGCCTTTACTTCCTCTTATATCACTTTACCGCAGAGCGTACAAAGTTAAACACGGAACGATTCACCGTGTAAGTCTCGCTGATTTTTCCCCGTGGATGCTCTACCACAACGGAATTAGGTAAAACTTTTTGTACTCCATCCACTGGACTCTGCAAGTAGCTGAAATATTTTCCTAAGTTGAAAATTGATAAATCATGTTTGAAAAAATAATTCATTTTAGTATTCACAATAAGCTCATAGTAAGTATATTAGTTCTTAGTGCGGTAGTTTGGGGTGGCGTTTCGCTGACCCAATTACCCATTGATGCCATTCCCGACGTAACGAATAATCAGGTCGTTATTCTAACCCAAAGTCCCACGCTTGCTACGCAGGAAGTGGAGCAGTACATCACTTCGCCCATTGAATTACAAGTGGCTAATTTGCAGGGAGTTACCGAAATTCGTTCAACTTCGCGACAGGGACTTTCGGTGATTACCCTCGTTTTTGAGGAGGACACGCCCATTTACCTGGCACGCCAAATGGTTACTGAACAATTAAAAATTGCCGAAGGAATCATTCCAACTGCCTTTGGAACGCCTGAATTAGCCCCGATAACCACCGGTTTGGGAGAAATTTACCAATATACCCTCGTTCCCCAAAAAGGCTTTGAAGATCGTTATTCACTCACTGATTTACGCAGCATTCAGGATTGGGTCGTGAAACGCCAATTAGCGGGTATTTCGGGTGTTATCGAGATTAGTAGCTTTGGCGGATTTGTGAAACAATACGAAGTGAGCGTTAATCCCGAAAAACTGCGGGCAAATAATATTACAATCAGTGAATTGTATAACGCCGTTTCTAAAAACAACGCCAATACGGGCGGTAGTTTTATCGAAAAAAACGACCAAGCCTATTTTATTCGGGGTGAAGGTGCGGCTCAAAATCTGGAAGATTTAGCTCAAATTGGGGTAAAAAATGTGAGCGGAATTCCCGTTTTGGTACGAGATATTGCCGAAGTGAAATTTGGACACGCCAACCGTTTCGGAGCTATGACCCGCGACGGCGAATCGGAAGCTGTTGGAGCCGTAGTACTGATGTTGAAAGGAGCGGACTCCGAAAAAACCATCAAAGGTGTAAAAGAACGCATCGCCCGAATTCAGAAGAACTTACCCGAAGGTTTGGCGATCTCGGCGTTTATTGACCGCACCAAACTGATTAACAGGTCTATAAGAACGGTAGAGACTAATCTACTCGAAGGTGGCATCATCGTGGTGTTGGTTTTGGTATTATTATTGGGTAGCATTCGGGCGGGTTTATTGGTTGCCTCCGTCATTCCCCTGACGATGCTCATCACGTTTGGGGTGATGAATCAGTTGGGTATTTCGGCAAACCTCATGAGTCTCGGAGCAATAGATTTCGGATTGTTAGTTGATTGCTCGGTAATAGTTGTTGAAGCGGTATTGTTTCAACTACATAACGAAAAACGCTTCAAAATTCCGCTGATTTCGCAAGATACTATGAACACGATGGTCGGTAGCTCCGCCTCAAAAGTATTGTCTTCCGCCATCTTCGGAGGCTTTATTATCCTCATTGTTTACCTGCCGCTTATGACCCTCGCGGGTGTGGAAGGTAAGATGTTTAAACCGATGGCGTTTACGGTCAGCATCGCCATTTTAGTGGCACTCTTATTGTCGCTAACTTATATCCCGATGATGGCTTCGTGGGTGTTGCGAAAAGAAGGAAATAAGCACTTTGCGTTTTCCGATAGAATTGTAAATAAGCTGTATCACCTCTACGAGCCGCTAGTATTAAAGGCGTTAAAGTTTCAAAAGACAACGATTACTGCGGCAGTTATTATGCTGATCATCAGCATTTTTGTTTTTTCCCGAATGGGCGGTGAATTTATCCCGACGTTAGACGAAGGCGACCTCGCCGTTGACTTTTCGACTCCGTCAGGCTCATCATTGAGCACAAGTATTGAAGCGACATTGCAAGCTCAAAGGGCATTAAAAGAAGAATTTCCCGAAATTATTCAGATTGTTGGGCGAATCGGCTCGTCTGAGATTCCGACCGATCCTATGCCCGTGGAAGGATCTGACCTAATGATAAATATGAAAGCCCGTTCGGAGTGGACGAGTGCCGAAAGTCGCGAGGAAATAGTGGCTAAAATGGCTGCTGTTTTGGAAGAAAAAGTGCCGGGTGTAAGTGCCGAGTTCACGCAGCCCATCCAAATGCGTTTCAACGAAATGATTTCGGGGGCGAAGTCGGAGATTGTGGTGAAAATATTCGGGGAAGACCTCGATCAACTCGCCCAAAAAGCCGCCGAATGCGAACGCATTATTCAAAAAGTGGAGGGCGTTGCCAGCGTGAAAGTTGAACGTGTAACTGGATTACCACAAATTCGGGTAAAATTTGACAAGCAAAAAATGGCCCAATACGGTTTAAATATTGAGGAACTCAACCTTATATTAAAGATGGCTTTTGCTGGAGAAATTGCTGGAGTAATCTTTGAAAAAGAGCGGCGTTTTGACGTTGCTGTTCGGTTTGATTCGGTCTACCGATCTGATATTGAGCAAGTCAAAGTATTGCCGATTCGTACGGCATCGGGAGCGTTTATCAATTTTTCAGAAGTAGCGGATATTGAGTACGTCACTGGACCCGCCCAAATTTCGCGGGAAGCTACCAAACGCCGTATCACGATTGGCGTCGGAATTTCGAACCGTGACGTAGAAAGTATCGTGGCGGATATTCAGCAAGGCGTAGAAGCTAAAGTTGACTTGCCAACGGGTTATTACTTTGAATACGGCGGAGCATTTGAAAACCTCCAAGCCGCCAAAGAGCGGTTGAGTATCGCCCTGCCGATGGCACTTTTACTCATCTTTACCTTGCTGTATTTTACGTTCAATTCGTTTAAACAGTCGTTGATGATTTTTACCGCGATTCCGTTATCTGCTATTGGTGGAATTTTCGCCCTTTCGTTGCGGGGAATGCCGTTTAGTATCTCGGCTGGCGTTGGCTTTATTGCGTTGTTTGGCGTGGCCGTCCTAAACGGAATCGTGCTAATTGGTTACTTGAATCAGCTTGAAAATGAGGGTGCAACGGATGTATTGGTACGGGTAAAACAAGGGGTGAAGGTGCGTTTTCGTCCCGTTATATTAACCGCTGCCGTTGCTTCGCTGGGCTTTTTACCGATGGCACTTTCTACCTCAGCGGGTGCAGAAGTACAAAAACCTTTAGCCACGGTGGTAATCGGAGGCTTGATTTCAGCAACCTTACTGACGCTCGTGGTTTTACCCGTTTTGTACGTAATTTTTAGCCGAAATAAGAAAATAAAGTTAGTGAATAGGAAAGGTATAACCTTATTTTTTTTCTTTCTTGGGTTAACCCAATTTGCTAATTCTCAGCAACTTACGTTAAGCGAAATAGAGCGAGTTGCCTTGGAGAACAACCGAACACTTGTAACCAATAAATTAGAAATTGAACGAAATCAGGCGAGTGTAATGACCTTCCGAGATATACCCAAAACTGATTTTGATTTACAATATGGTAATATCCAAACGCCGTTTGTTAGAGATTATACGCTGAGTATGGTCCAACGATTTGACAACCCAAAAGTATATCAGGCTCGTAAAAAACTCTTGGAAACGTACGTGAAGCAAGCCAATACGCAGTTTGACCTGCAAAGATTAGATATAAAACGGCAAATCAGAGAGCAGTACTACGCGTTTGTTTATCAGTTGCAGCTAAAAAAAATACTGCAAAGTCAGTTGGAAAGCTATCAACGAGCATCCCAAAAAGCTGCCATCCGGTACGAAGCTGGCGAAACAAGTATTCTTGAAAAAATACACTTTGAAGCCCAACTTGATGCCTTGACTAATCGGATTGAAGTAGTAAAGCAGCAGGCTAAATTACCGTACTTAAATCTTCAAAACCTGTTGGCGACATCCGACACGCTGATGCTTGATGAACGAGACTTTTTTGATAGGAAAGTCATTGGGTTTACTTCGGCTGACTCTCCGCTTTTACAGCAATTTGAGTCGTTGAAAGAAACCACCCAAGAAAGTGTAAACTTAGAAAAAATGCAGCTAAAACCGAGTTTTATTGGGGGTATAACTAACCAACGTATGAATGGCAGCTTGCGGCAGTTTTTTGTAACGGGTGGGGTAAGTATTCCGCTGTTTAAAGAAGCTTCAAAAGCTAAGGTAGAGGCATTACGCATTGAAAATCAGGTAATTGATTCTAAAATGGCAAATGTTAAAAATCAGCTACTGACCGAACTAAACCGATTGAACGTAGAGTACACAATTGCCCAACGTAACCTCAATTACCTCGAAAATACTGCCATACCACAAGCTGATTTACTTATCAATACGGCTACGAATCAGTACGGTCAAGGGGATATTAATTACCTCGAATTTCAGCAAATTTATTTGCAGGCTATTGGTCAAAAAGAAAAGCTTTTGAATCAGCAGTTTTCTCAAAAATTAACCGAGACTGCCATTCAATACATCGCGGGTAAATAAGTCACCGGACGTATGGCGAAATACAAAATCATAAACATTAAATAATACAATGAAACATAATATAAAATTTGTGGCTGCTTTCTCTCTGTTCAGAGCCGAAACTGTTCAGCATTTCAGAGAAGGTTTTGTGAGTGTTGTCAGGTCGAGCAGACCAGACCGCTGGGTGGTTGGGACCCTCGTTATCCTATGTTCCTTTTTTATTTTCTCTTGCCAACACAGCGAAGAGTTAATAACGGAAAGTGCTACGGCTAAACCCGTTGAAAACCTCGTGATAATATCCGACGCTCAGTACAAAAATATGGGACTCGAACTCAGTGACTTAGCAGTTTCCGAAATGGCCGAAATAATCGACGTAAACGGTATGGTTGACGTACCGCCCGAAAACGTTGCGATGGTAAGCTTGCCCGTTACGGGATTTGTTAAAACATTGACTCACAATGTATTGCCTGGGAAATATGTAAAAAAAGGCAGCGTGTTGGCAACCGCCCAAAGTATGGACGCTGTGCAATTACAGCAAGACTACTTAGAGAAATTTTCGCAAAAGAAGTTCTTGCAAGAGGAACTCGAGCGTCAGCAAACCTTGGCTGCTCAAGATGCCACCGCCAAGCGGAAATTACAAGAAGCCGAAAGCAACCTCCGTGTAAACGAGGCGATGCTGAATGCATTTGCCGCCAAATTAAAAATTATTGGTGTCTCGGTCGCGAAGTTACAACGCGGAGAGTTTGTAACTACACTGCCGATACTGGCCCCGATTTCGGGTTACGTTAAGACCGTATATATTAATACGGGTACGAATTTTACCCCCGCCGATGTACTATTTGAACTGATTAGCAAGCAGCACTTGCACGTAGAGTTGAAAGTGTTTGAAAAAGATGCATTCAAATTAAAAGGAGGTCAAACGGTGGTATTTAACGACCCACGAATTGGCGGCAAGGTGGAAGGGAAGGTCTTTTTGGTAGGCAAAACTTTTGACGCTGACACCAAGTCTATCAACGTGCACGTGCATCTCTCAAACGAAGCTGTCGAACAACTGCTAATTCCGGGGCAGTATTTGAATGCTAAAATACAAACCGATAGCCGTTTAATAAACGTATTGCCCGAAGCCGCAATTAGCCGAGAAGGTGGAAAGACGTTTGTTTATATTCTTGATAATAAGAAGGGTAAATCCGTTTCTTTTAAGAAAGTAGCCGTGGAGATTGGGGTGATTCAGGATGGGGAAGTTGAAATTATTTCACCGCTTAATTTACAAAATGTAGTCGTAAGTAAAGTTACGTTTATAGCAGGAATGGGCGAGGAGGAATAAGTGTAATTTTTAGTTTGCATTATTTTGTTTGACCCCATTTGGGGCCAGGGGCATATATTTATAGAAAACCATTTGAATATTATAAATATGCAACCCTATCGGGTAGGATAGTATAAACAATTTACCAGCAAATACTTCTTCATATAATGGGTATTTTCTAAAATGAAAACCGTAATCAGTTTAGGTAGAAGTGAAACTCAACTTTTCTTTCTCCCCATCCAACCAATCATAAAAATCAGTAATGTGCTAATGATAATTACGTAGTTTGCGTGCAGCGGAACGGTGAAAAAGGTAGTTGGAAAGAGATTGCTCAGGCTACTCCACAAAATGAATAATAGCCCCGTAATTATAGCCATTTTCGTAGCGGGCTTCTTCACAAGCAAACCTAAAAGGAATAAGCCGAGAATACCGCCGCTGAATAATGATGCTAACGCCCACCAGACATCTAACGCACTTTTGACACCTAAAAATAGCATTGCCGCACTCGTGCTGAAAATTGCCATTACCACGGAGGCGATGCGTAAAAAGGATAACGATTTTTCGTCTTCTTGCGGGCAAAAATCAGCCAATAGTAAGGTTGCTGAACTGTTGATACTGGTAGAAAGTGTACTCATTCCGGCGGATAAAATGGCGGCTACCAATAACCCCTTAATACCCGTGGGTAGTGCCGTGGAAATGAAGTAAGGGAATACGCCGTCGGGTGGGGTGTTAGGCGGTAGCGAGTGCTGCGAATAATACACCCAAAGTGCTGTGCCGATTAGGAAAAACAATAACGAAACTGGAAGGTAAAGTAAGCTGCCGAGCCAGACGGTTTTTTTTGCGTCGTCGAGACTTTTAGCTCCCATATAACGTTGGATGTAACTTTGATCCGCCCCGAAATTCTGTAGGTTGATAAAGAAACCGTAAAAAAGTACCAGCCAGAAAGAAGTATTTGTCCAGTCAATCTGAAAGCTTCCGAGACTGAACTTATTACTTTTCGTTGCTTCGCTGATCATCGTTGGCAGTCCGCCTTCAATGCCGTCGAGTAGATAGAAAAAGCATAGTAATGCTCCTACGATAAGTAAAATACCTTGAATGGCATCCGTATAAACTACGGCTTCGATGCCACCGAGTGCGGAATAAATCAATACCAAAAAACCGATAAAGCAAATGATTGTGGGTAACTCGATTCCGGTCAGACTGTTGACTGGTAAAGCGAGCAGATATAAAATTGCCCCCGCTCGGGCAAGTTGTGTAAGTAAGTAACAGGCGGAAGCGTACAGCCTCGCCCAACGCCCAAAACGTTCTTCGAGAAATGCGTACGCTGAATCGTTATTTAGTCGGCGGTAAAGCGGAACGAAAAAACGCACGGCAATGATGGCGGCGGGTATAATACTGAGGCTGAAAACGAAGCTATTCCAATCACGAGCGAAGGCATTTCCGGGAAGGGCAAGAAAGCTAATACTGCTGACGTAAGTTGCAAAAATAGATAAGCCTAACGCCCAAGTGGGTAGCTTACCTTCGCCACGGGTAAAACTTGCGGCTGTTTTCTGTTTACGGTAAAACCACCACCCGAAAATCAACACGCCCGCAAGGTATGCTGTGATAATGAGCGTGTCAACGAGATGCAGCATTAACGTATTAAATTAGAGTTTCAGGTGCATGTACTTTACTCGTTTCCGCTGATGCGTATACGTGAGGTGAACGCTGCCGTCGGCGGCTTGAATGATGGCGGGGTAAGAGAGCTCACCCGGCGTGTCTTCTAACCGCAGAAATTTCTCCCAATTAATACCGTCGGTAGAAATTGCCAGATCAATCGGTGAACGCGGACCGCCCCATTTCCTTTTAGAAATAGAAGTTGGGTTGTAAATCAATAATTGTCTACCATCCTGCAACGTTACGGCATCTGTGCCTGAATTCGGATTGGGTAAATTGGTAGGTGAAATTTCGCCCCACGTTAACCCGTTATCCTCCGACCAAAAATCCACGATGATACTTTCCCGGCTCCGACAAAGCATTTGAAGTTTTCCGTTACCGTAATTTAAAATACTCGGCTGGATGGCGTCATATTTTACGCCGTCGTTGAGTGGTTTGGATATTTTCCAAGTTTTGCCCCAATCGGTGGTTTCTTCCATAAATACCTGCCAGTAATCTTTTCCGTCGATTTCCGTTTCTCTGCTCGATGGGCAAAGCAAACGTCCATCCGCAAGTAGCACGGGTTTATTTTTCACCGGACCGAGGATGTCTTCGGGCAGCCTCCTTGATTCAGACCAGGTTTCGCCACCGTCGTTACTTTCCTTCATTTCGCCCCACCAAGTTGATGGTGTTGGGCCGACTTTGTAGAATAATAGCAGCGGTCCATCTGGTATTTGAAACAATACGGGATTCCAGCACGGATATCGTTTTTTCGTGTGTTGAATACCGTTCGCTATCGAAACGGGCGTTGACCAGTCGTTAATAGTTTTTCGGCTGAAATAAATTTCAACGTCGGGGTTATTTTCGTGCGTACCACCAAACCAAGCCGCCACAATTCCACGCGGCGTTTCTGCCAATGTGGAAGCGTGGCAACTCGGGAAAGAGGCTTGTTGATAAATAAACTCTGACGTTAGTATTTTTTGCCCAAACGAATTATGGCAAACGACTAAAGCTAAAAAGGGAATAAACGAACGGAATTTCATAATAACCTTATCGATTTACTTCTTAGAAATACGATATAAACGTCCTTGGTCAGTTACGGTGTATAACACTTCTCCACCCTGCGTGATGTCTCTGAAACGCTGAATTTCGTCTGACAATAAACGCTCTTCGCCAACTACCTTATTATTCTTAATATCTAATCGTATGATGTGTAGACCACTCAAAGTACCGATAAACAGGTTGTCTTTCCACTCGGGAATGGCGTCGCCACTGTAAAACGTCATACCACTTGGTGATACCGACGGATCCCAATAATAAACGGGCTGTTCCATACCTTCTTTTTGCTGAATGGCGTCACCAATTTCCTTACCTGCGTATTCAATTCCGTAAGTAATAGTTGGCCAACCATAATTCTTTCCCGCTACAATACGGTTTACTTCGTCGCCACCACGAGGTCCAAATTCATTTGACCACAAATCACCCGTTTCAGGATGTACGGCAAGACCCTGCACGTTCCGGTGTCCGTAAGTGAAAAGTTCGGGACGGGTTTTACCGGCAAACGGACCGTTTACAACTGGCTCTCCGTTTGTTGTAATGTGTACGATTTTTCCTAAGCCTGAATCTGTCTCTTGAGCCTGCGGACGTGTTACTTTGTCGGAACGTTCTCCGGTGCTTACGTATAAACTTCCGTCTTTATCAAGTAAGATACGGCCGCCGTAATGAAGGGTGCCATTGTAAGAAGGTATGGCTCGGTAAATTACCGTTGCTCCTTCAATGCTTTTTTCGTCGTCAGCTAATCTTCCTTTAGCGGCAGATGTAACCGTGCCACCTGAAATATCTTCGGCGAATGTCCAGTAAATCATGCGGCTTTGGGCGAAGTCAGGTGCAATGGCAATACCGAGTAAGCCGCCTTGCCCTTTGCTGTTTACTTCCGGAACTCCTTTTGTTATTTTTTCGCTTACGTTGCCGCTTGCATCCACAATACGAAACGCTCCTTCCCTTTCGGTGATGAGTAAACGTCCGTCTGGTAAGGTTTTTACTCCCCACGGGAAGTCAAGTGCTTCGGTTAGTACTTCAAACTTATAAGGTGTCTTAGTTTCGATGGCTCTTACCCTGGTCTGCCCTTCAAACGCAGGTTTATAATCGGCGTTGGGGTCTTTGGTTTCAACGGAAGCTAATTGGTTGCCAGAGGTTTTAGTTGACTTCTGACTACAAGACATAAAAGATATGGTGCCACAAAGGCAAATGAGTGCAAGGGTTGTTTTCATTAGGTAGATAAGGAATGGTACGCTGTTAACTATAATGACTTGAAAAATTAGAATAATCTTTGTCTATAGTAAAAGTACTTATAGTAAGTGAAGAAAAGAAAGTATCAAGGCTTGATCATGAAAATATTTAATCGGTAAGCTTACACAAAATATCACATCTAGCTGCTGGATTACCAGTGTGATCGAAATAGTCGACATAGACTTGCTTAAATAAACTGCTCTGATGGCTTAATCAGAATAGTAAATCGTATTCGTTTACAAACGACTACAAATGCTTTTAACCAACTGTAAATACTTAACAACCGAATCTTTTTTACGGATTGCCCCACCTTTGCATCGTTGGTTCTGGGTAGAGCCAAGTTAATAAGTTTTTAATCTAAAATTGTAACACGATGAACACAGTTAAATTAATCGGAAACGTAGGAAAAGAAGTAAATGTACGTGAATTTGAAAGTGGTAAAATGGCGACATTCTCGCTTGCCACCAACGAAACGTACACGAACCGTAATAAGGAATTAATTAAAAATACCACGTGGCATAATGTAGTGGCGTGGGGCAAAACGGCTATCGTCTGCGAACAACTTTTGAGTAAAGGGAAATTCGTAAGTATTGAAGGCAAACTCAATTACCGCTCCTACGAAAATAAAGAAGGAAAAACAGTTAACGTAACCGAAATTGTGGCGAAAAACGTGGAAGAAGTGCAGTTGTAAACGGCGTGATTCTGATAGCTAAAGAAAGGTGCCTGATGTCATGTATCCCGTAAGGTTTACGAATCTTGCGGGATTTTTGTTCAACCCCGTCAGCGGTCGCAGCCCCTGACGGTGGTTATTTTTTTGACGGCTATTATTTTCAGGCGAAGGTTATACAAACCTAATCGTTTTGGACAATAGGGTAATCCGTTTTACAAATCTTCAATCCCGCAAGGTCTCAAAAGCCTTGCGGGACTTTTCGTTTCAACTCCGTTAGCGGTCGCAGCCCCTGACGGTGGTTATTTTTTTGACGGCTATTATTTTCAGGCGAAGTTTACACAAACCTAATCGTTTTGGACAAGAGGGTAATCCGTTTTACAAATCTTCAATCCTGCCAATTCTCCAAAAGCCTTGCGGGATTTTTGTTCAACCCCTTTAGTGGTCGCAGCCCCTGACGGTGGTTATTTTTTTGACGGACATTATTTTCAGGCGAAGGTTATACAAACCCAATTGTTTTGGACAAGAGGGTACCGTTTTACAAATCTTCAATCCCGCAAGGTCTCAAAAGCCTTGCGGATTTTTGTCTCCTTCAGATATTAAAATTTGACGCTTTTTTTAGATAAATTCAAAACTATTTTGAACCTCCGTAGTATCTTATTGTTCTATAATCATTCATCTTAAATATAATAAGAATATGGCAACTAAAAGAAATGCTACCGCCGTTTGGAACGGCACTGGAATAGAAGGTAAAGGCAATCTAAGCACCGATAACCACTTTTTTGATAATACCCCGTACAGTTTTAAAAGCCGCTTCGAAAACGAAGATGGTAAATTAGGGACAAACCCTGAAGAACTAATGGCGGCGGCTCACGCTGGCTGTTACGCCATGGCGTTAAGCTTTGCAGTAACTGAGGCTGGTTTTACGCCAGATGAATTGAAAGTTAAGGCAAGTGTGGTGTTAGACTCAGTTGAAGGGGGTTTTGCCATTACAGGAATCACGTTACACCTTGATGGTAAAGTGACCGGAATGGAAGAAAGTAAGTTTATGGAGCTGGCTCAGGGAGCAAAAGAAGGCTGCCCTATCTCAAAAGCATTGAGTTCTGTACCCATTACGCTGGAAGCTAACTTTACCTCTTAATACAAGAAAGTGTATTCAAAAAACCCTGCAAAGTTGATAAAACTTTGCAGGGTTTTTGTTTTAATTCTACCAATAATGAGCAGTTCTGTTGGTGATTTTGCCACTTTTATTCATACTTCTCTTCGTTCTTATCAGTTGTTTTCTTCAATCCTACAAACGCCGCTTTTTTATAGAAAATTTTAAGGTCGGGGACTTTCGTCTTTAGTAATTTCACGCCGGCTTCAGTCACAGTAGTATTAGTACAATAAATCCTGCTAAGTGATGGGAAAGTTGCTAAATGATTGATGCCTTCGTTGCTGGTTTTGGTACTGAATAAATTGATGTAAATAACGTGCTTCAGAGGTTTCAGTTGCGTAATTTCAACATCTGAAATTGTGGAGCCTTCTAATCGTAAACTCATTAAATTCTCGCAGGAATTTAAGAAAGGGGTAGTTGATTTAGGTAACGCTTTATTGCTCAAATTTAGGTTGATAATGTGCTTGCTTATTTGCTTCAAATCATTAATCAACGAATCGCTTAGTAGGGCATTTATAGTACTGACATCCAAGTAGTTATCTGATCCTGAGATGGGAGTTATTAAAACATTTTCATTGCGAAGTTTATCCAGTAATTTGGGGTTCGCTTCCGTAATCGGGGTGTCTAAAATACTCGGTTCTTTCAGGATTTTTCCGTCCTTGCTTTCTCCTGAAACTAATGCTGCTAAAGCAATTTTTACTTCTTCGGCTTCGGGTTTTAACTCAGCTACTTTTTTGTCAAAATCCGCCCCCGAATTTATCCACCATTTTAGCAGCACCAATTCATTTTTGGAAATCGGTGTTTTGCCTTCGGGTGGCATGTGTTCGTCGTTGTTTTCGGGCAACGTAACGCGGTGGATTATTTCGCTTTCTTCGGCATTTCCGGCCACGAAAATAACGCCATTTTTGCCGCCTTTTCTGAGCAAGTCTATTTCGTCCATTCGCAGCTTGCCCTTTATTTTTGTTGCGTTGTGGCACGACCAGCATCTTTCCTTCAAAATTGGTTTGATGATGTCATTATAGGCCAAGGCTTTGTTTACGTTGGTTATTACGGGTCTCTCGTTAGATTCCTTTTCGGGCATCCCAATCCACGACCGGAACGGCTGCGGGGTGTGCATCGTCAGGAAATCTGACCCGTGAGTTAGATTCCCGCCGAGGTGCCCAGTTACCAAAAGTAATGCACCCAAAGCAGCGATTGGAATTTGCTTAAATAGTCTATTGTCAAGGTGTTGGACGCGAAGCCGGTACGCAATCCAAATAGCTGTGGCTAACGCGAAAACAGCGATACCGGTCCATTGATGGCGTTCTACCGCAACGGTATTATACTCACCGTTCTGCGACAAAAACCAGCCAAATAAACAGGATATTCCCGCCGAAATGGCGGCGAAAAACCACGTCCATTCGAGTGTTCGGCTGTCAGGAGTTTTAATGAAAAATTCCATTAAAATGGCTATAACAATAATTCCGATTGGAAGGTGGACAACAACGGGGTGGAAGTGCCCGAAAAAGAGCACCCATTCAGAGGGAGAATTCATGTATTAGGTTGAATAAATTTCCTAAAGTTATTTAAACCAACGTGCTTTGCAAAATTTACGTAAGTTCTCCTTGAAATAGCTGTTCATCAAATCTCTGAGAATGTCAGGTAATTGGTGGGTAACGGGTAAATAGATATAAAGAACAGTTAATACTTTTTACTTTTATGCTGTGGGGTACGTTTTTCTGTAAAAGTGCCGCTAGCATCACAAGTTAAAACCATCGTTTTATCAGCAAATTTTGCTCAAACGTGAAATTTGCCATTAGTACCTGCTCCTGCTTTTTTGGTGGTGTATCTAGCGTAATTGGCCGAAATATAGTCAGTGATTACCAAAGCCAAAGAAGTAATTTCAACATTAGTTAACTTTGGAGGGCGTTTGCGGTTACGAGTAGTATGCTACCTCGGCGGTGGTTTTCCCCCTCCGGGATCTTCCTCTCTTCTTCGGCGGTCGTTACTGCCACGTGTTGGTGGAATGGGGCCATTCATTCCCCGCACGATTTCGTTGATAAGCCTATCAAACTTACCTTGCTGTTCGGGAGTACACATGTTTCTTATCTCCCGAAAGTGCTGAAATGTCAGGAGGTCACCTTCGGCTTCCCTTTGCCCAATCTTCTTGGTAATTTTCCTAGCTTCTTCGTCGGTAAAACTCTTCGATGAAAAGTTCTCGTAAAGATTGTCTTTAAGTGCATCTATCTCAGCCCTTTGTCTGTTCATTATACTTCGGTGTTCTACCTTCAATTCTCCAAATTTCTCTTTTTGTTCCTCAGAAAAGTTTAGTTTTTCTAAAAGAAAGTCAGGTGGCTGATGGCGAGGTCCTCCAAGTAAGATAAAAGCTAACAGACTGATATTTATCAGTAGAATACCGCCGATAATCCACAGCCAATTTTTGTTTATTATTTTCATAATCGTAGTAGACTTTTTACATAGTATCGTTTTATAATACCTCAATAAATAATTGAGCCAACGGATTTATTCAAGCCGTATTCTTGAATGAATGCCTGTTTACTTGAAAGTGATGAATCTTGTGAATTGTAATTTAGCACCGTATAAACCGAGGCGACGGAGAGTAATAACGAGCAAGCCAATATCGGAGCGAGTAAAGCCATTTTTAACTTATTCGTCACGTGAGTTGATACACCCATTTCATTTTCCATCCGTGCTTCCAGCCGGGTAAAGAAAAACGGTTTAGGTTCTGCCCGATTTATACCATCGAGTGAATTGAGCGTTTCTGCAATTTGTTTATCTATATCTTTCATTATTATTAGTCAACAAGCTCTTACGTTCATTATTTATCAAGTTCTTCGTAATAGGTTTTTAGTGATTTTTTCAAGTTCCTTTTTGATCGAAAAATTAAGGATTCTACGGAGCTTTTTGTGATGTTCATTGCTTCGGCTGTTTCCTGATAACTTAATCCTTCTACATTCACTAAAGTATAAGCAATGCGTTGATTATCGGGTAGCTCTTTGATGGCAACGAATAAGTTTTGGGCTAATTCTTTATTCTCCGCCACAACTCCTGGATGTTCAAAATCAGCTGGTTGATGAATCAACTCGTCGTTTTTTCCGAGTAAACTGGTAATAAAAGCAAACCGCTTTTGGGTTTTCTTTTTACGTATTGTCTCCAAAGATTTGGTCGTTGCAATCCGGTAAATCCACGTACTCAACGTTGAGTCTTCCCGAAACTTTTCGATGGAACGATACACCTCAATAAACACTTCTTGAGCGATGTCTTCGGCTTCTTCGTTGTGCTGCACCAAAGATAAAACGGTATTGTAAACCCGCACTTGGTAAGTTTCTACCAATTGCCTAAACGCCGCTTTATCGCGATTTTTTAGATTTATAACGAGTGTTTCTTCTTCCAATTAGCTGATCATCTGGAGTATTAGATGACAAGTTCAGAAAAAACTTGCGGAGTGGGCGGGAGAAATTTGAAAATAGGATGGGGGGTATTTTTAATAGAGGCTGTTAACCATTTCTAGGGTGAGTGGGTTTCGTCTAAAACTCGTGCGATGGGAATCTTGAAGCAATAATTAAAGAATATGAATTTGAAGGTCAGAAGTTTCCCGAGTTTTTTAAAATTTCAGTACACTTCCTTCAACTAAAACTATAGATTCTTCGTGCTTTTTTCGTCTTGTTCGACAAGAAAGTGGACGAGAATATCTGCATCAAAATAAACCACTACATACTGGAGGTCCGTAGTGGTTTATTTCAATCGTGAGTGGACTCATTTTTATTTTTTGGCTTTTTAGGAAAGCCATACGTAAAATTACTTGAATTTCATTCAATCATTCCCGCCGCGATTTTTGCCGAAGATAATGCCAACGGAATTCCGCCTCCGGGGTGAACACTGCCGCCTACGAAGTACAAGTTTTCTATTTTATTTGAGAAATTAGCGTGACGTAAAAACGCCGCAAAGCGATTGTTCGAGCTGTTGCCGTACAAAGCTCCTTTATCAGAAGACGTTTTAAACTCAATACTTCGTGGATCGAGGATTTCCTCTATTTCAATTAACGGTTCAATATCGATGCCGAGGTTTCGATTAAGTTTCTCGATAACATTCTTTCGGGCTTCGGTGATAATTTCGTCCCAGTTTTGACCTTCATTTGCTGGGGCATTGAGTAAGATAAACCAGTTTTCGCAGCCTTCGGGAGCGTCGTCGGGTTTATGTTTCGAGGTAATATTGAGATAAACTGTTGGATCTTTATAAATCGTTTTGTGCTTGAACTGGTGCTCAAATTCGGTTTTGTAATCATCTGAAAAGAAGATATTGTGTAGACCAAGTTTAGGAAACTTCTTCTTCACGCCCCAATAAAATATTAACCCCGAACCGCTTTTCGTTTGATTCAGAATTTTATCAGGATGCTTTTCGTTTGGCATCAACTTTCGGTACGTCGGCGTAACGTCCATATTGCTTACGACGATGTCTGCTTTTCGATGTTGGATATTAGGTATTGGATGTGGGGTGCGAGATTTTAGAGATTCCGGATTGTTTTCGGCGAATCGTTCGGCGGTCCAATCAGGCTGATCTTCTCCAGTTGCTCCAAGTGCAGGTTTACCTTGAGCATTGGTTATCGGTAATTGATTATTGGTAATTGACAAGCCAACCGCTTTTCCATCTTCCACCAAAATCTCATTCACCTTCGTATTGAAATGGAATTTCACGCCTAAATCTTCGGCAAGTTTTACGAGACTTTGCGTGATGGCGTACATACCACCTTTTGGGAAAAATGCCCCGACGTTATATTCTAAGTGCGGAATAATGCCCATTGTGGCGGGAGTTTGGTACGGGTCTGAGCCGTTATAAGTGGCGTAACGATTGAATAATTGTACCGTTTTCTCTTGCTCAAAACGCTGTTCATTGTCGCCGTTCAACGTGCCAAAAATACCCATTTTGTGCATATTGGCGTAACCACGAAGTGCCTTCTTGGAAGTCCAGGTCGAGAGTTTATGTAAAGAATCTTCGAGGAAAAGTCCGCTTAATACTTCGTACTTTAACTCGCTATCTTTGAGGTAGTTAGTTATATTTTCGGCGGGCTCGTTGAGTATTTTTTCGGCATCTTTTGCAAACTTATCAGGAACTGAGTCAGCGGTGAATTTCGTGCCGTCCTCCCAGAAATAGCGGCAGACTTCGTCGAGTTTGAGGTATTCAAAATAGTCTTTCGGATTCTTTCCCGATAGTTCAAAAAGCTCATCCACAAACTGTGGCATCGTGAACAAAGAAGGTCCCGCATCAAAACGGTAGCCACTGCTCTCGATTTGGCTTAGTTTCCCACCGGGGTAAGCATTCGCTTCAAATACTTCTACGGCGTAACCTTTATTCACTAAACGGATTGCTGTCGCAATTCCCCCAATTCCTGCTCCTACTACAACCGATGTGGATGCTGTTCTACTCTTATTATTCAATGGCCTTGTTTATTTCTTCGCTAATAAAACTATTTGGACTGGAATTGTTCACAAATGCGAGGGAAGTTTGCTCATTCTCCTCTCATTTTTTCTATTTTTACCTATTATTCAACCTCAATACTATACAATGAAAAAGTACTACGTTGGCTTGCTGATACTTATTGGCTTGCCATTAACGCTGTTGGCTCAACAGCCCGAATTCCCGTTAAAACCTTTACCGTTTACCGAATGGAAAACGTCTGGAGGTTGGCAAACGGTAGGCTCAATTTTTGTGAATCCGTTCACAAACGACTCACAACTCACTTCTGGCGACAAAGTTTATGTCGGAAACGGCAAAGGCGGACAATTAGAAACAAAGTCCAACTTTCAGGATTGTCAGCTGAGCTTTGACTTTGTGTTAAGTTCAGAATCCGAAAGCGTATTTTACGTTTGGGGAAAACAGGGAATTGTGTTGAGTTCCGAGAAAAATAAATTGGGCGAACTCAAAATAAAAGGTGGTCAAACATTTGCTCCGCTCACATACGCCGGACGTGCTCCGGGTCTGTGGCAACACATGGAAGTGGCGGTGCGAAAAGCCGAAAACGTTCCGAACAAAGCCCTGATAGAATACGTAAAAATAAACGGTTTAAAAGTTCTGCAAAATGTCTTCGTGGATGCCCCTGAGTTGAGTGGCCCTATGGTGTTCAGCAACGTCAGTGGAGTCATGGCGATTCGTAATTTTAAGTTGTTAAATTTCGCCGATATTAAGCCCATTACGGTTAAAAGTATTGACTATAAACACTACGACAAATTTGATTGGGAAAAGCAAGACATCAACGAAGGTAGCACGCCCGCACTAACGGGAAGTATGAAACCTTTACACCACGATATTGGGCAGGGGAAAATACGGCAAAACTTCCTGAATCAGTACGATATTACGCTTGATGTTGCCACAAAAGGAAACTATGCATTCTTGTTGGATTACGCAGGAAATGGTTCGCTAGTGATGGACGGAAAGTCTTTACTGCCAAAACAGGACCAAACTAACCGTACGCCGAGAACTGCCTACGTATCGCTGGAGAAAGGTACTCACAAGTTGCATTTGGAATACTTAAAAGCTTGGTGGAATGCTCAATTGGGCTTATTTATTGCTGGGGATGGCATTCGTCCGTACCCAGTTCACGCCCTTACATCGTTACCGGAAAAAAGAATGGCGGGAGAAATTACCGTAAACCCTACGAACGAACCCGAAGTTATTCGCTCGTTTTTTATGCACGGCGATGATAAACGTACGCACGTTGTTTCTGTAGGTTCGCCGCAAGGTTTTCACTACGCATTTGATTTAAACCAGGGAGCATTGCTTGCCGCTTGGAAAGGCGAGTTTGCTAACGTAACCGAAATGTGGTATCAGCGGGGAGAACCGCAGACTTTACAACCAAAAGGGTTAGTTATTGCGTTGAGCGGAAAACCAATATTAGTATCGAAGTCGGAGAAGAATCAACTGCCCGATAGCTACGAAGACGTGTCGGAAATCAATTACCAGACTATGCGTTTTGACGAAAACGAACAACCATCTTTCGTTCACGAATTTAAAGGGCATACCTTAACTCAAACGCTTATCGCTACCAATGAAGGGCTTAAATATGAAGTTACTATTGATGGAAATACTGATAATTTAATTCTGCGAATCGCCGAAGGGAAAAGCATCGATAAGCTGGATAATGGTACATTTAGAGTAGACGATTATTACGTGCAACTATCAACAGCAGCCGGAGCGGAAGTAGTGAATAACAAGGATTTGAAAACTATCACCGTACCTGCAAAAGCATCTTTTAGCTATTCAATTATTTGGTAAATAGACAAATGAGTAAGCTTTGAAACTGGTGAATTAGTGAACGCTCGTCGCGACAAAACCTCGTTTCTCTGATCTTATTCTCCCAATCCTAAAAAACGACTATGAAAAAATATATTAATCTCATTTTACTGACTGCCTTTTGCACGGCAGCACTCGCTCAAACCTCTCCTAAAATCGAAGAGGATTATTATAAAATAGTGACCCTACCCGTTCCCGAAGGCGTTGAACTGGAAGTGGGCGGCGTTGCGGTTATTCCTGACGGAAGATTAGCCGTGGCGACTCGCCGGGGCGAAGTCTGGATGATAAATAATCCGTACATGCTCAGCGGTACTGCTCCAACGTTTAGTCGCTTTGCTCGTGGTCTGCACGAGCCGTTAGGACTCGAATTTATCGATAATAAATTATGGGCAACGCAACGCGGAGAAGTAACCATTTTGCACGATAAAGACAATAACGGTAAAGCCGATGATTACGAATCGTTTTATCGTTTTCCATTGTCAGGAAATTACCACCAATATTCTTACGGGCCGCTGCCTTTACCTGATGGGAATATGGTGGTAACGCTCAACTTAGATTGGATTGGCAAAGGGGCGAGTCAGTCGAAATGGCGGGGCTGGATGCTCAAACTTTCCCCCGATGGTAAAATGACCCCGTGGGCAACCGGACTTCGTTCGCCCGCAGGTTTTGGTGTGTTGAAAAATGGGGAAATTTTCTACGCCGAAAACCAAGGAGATTGGGTTGGTTCAGGTCGCGTTACGCATTTAGAACAAGGAGACTTTGCCGGAAATCCTGCTGGATTATTATGGTCGGAAGAAGACGGCTCTCCGGTGAAATTAAAACCCGAAGACATTCCCGATACGGGCGAGCCGATGTACGACGTAGCCCAAAACGTGGAAGGTTTGAAGCCGCCCGCCGTTTGGTTTCCACACACGCTGATGGGTATTTCTACCGCTGATATTATTGAAAACCGAACCGACGGTCGTTTTGGACCATTTGAAGGTCAACTTTTTGTTGGTGATCAGGGACATAGTAAAATTATGCGTATGAGCCTCGAAAAAATAAATGGTGTTTACCAAGGAGCTTGCTACGCATTTCGGGAAGGTTTTCAGTCGGGAATTTTGCGGATGCGTTGGGGTATCGATGGTTCTATGTTCGTTGGAATGACGAGTAGGGGATGGGCTGCAACCGGAAAGGATAAATTTGGCGTGCAACGTCTTGAATGGACGGGTGCAATGCCCTTTGAAATCAACGAAGTCAAGTCTATGCCCGATGGTTTTGAGATTTCGTTCACTCAGCCCGTTGATGCAGAAACTGCTCGCAACGTAGCGAACATGGAACTCAACAGTTTTACGTATAAATATCACCATACCTACGGAAGCCCGACTATCAATATTAAAAATCACGCTCCGAAAGCTATTCGGGTAGCGGAAGATAAGATGTCCATGCGGGTTGTGATTGACGGCATGAGGTTGGGGTATATTCACGAAATTAAATTGCCGGGAATCAAGAACGCGAATGGTAATAACCTCTTGCACGATTTTGCGTATTATACGCTTAACCAAATCAACGATAAACCCGCCAAAGTAGATGTGAAGAAATATGCTATTGCCGCGGTAAGTACCGCAAAAATGGATCACAGTATGCACGATATGGCTACCGAAGTTGCCGCCGCTCCAACCACCGCCAAACGCACCAACGAAATGCCGAAAGCGTGGAACGGGAAAGCTGATCAAACCGTCACGATTGGTACCGTGCCGGGACTGAAATTTGACACGAAGCAAATTGAAGTCAAAGCCGGAAGTAACGTGAAATTGATATTTAATAACAACGACGATATGTTGCACAACCTACTGATTGTGAAACCACAAACGGTGGATAAAGTAGGAACGGCGGCGTTGAATTTAGGTTTACAAGGCGAAACCAAAGGCTACGTTCCCAATATGGACGAAGTACTCTACCACACGTGGATTCTTCGCCCCGAAACCGCCGAAGCCATCTATTTCACCGCCCCCACAACACCCGGTAATTACACCTATGTCTGTACCTTCCCCGGTCATTATACGCTAATGCAAGGAACGTTGGTGGTGAAGTAGGTTTCCGTGTCAGCCTGAGTTTATCGAAGGCAGTCAACTAGTCAGTAATTAGATAATTTTAACCCGTAAGGTTTTTGAAACCTTGCGGGTTTTTTATGCAGAAGGACAACTTGTGAAATGTACATCCTTATCATTATGAATCAGACAGAATATCAAGTTTTAACAGCCCAGCAGAAGTATGCTCATACCTTTGAAAGGGCATCCACTACTTTGATTAATCGGGGATTTGAAGTAACAAAACTTACTAAAAATCCGCAGAAAGTGTACTTTGTAGTCAAGCATACGGACGGTTCGGTATTTTGTAATGTCTTGATAAAAATCGATTGCGTTTTGAGAAAAGCTTGTTGGTCGTGGATTTTATGTCTGCTTTAGGCATCATAATCAATACTATTTTTATAACCACGACGAGCTACTCGAAAAGGTAATTTAAACCAGAATAGTCGCTGGTACATCGTCTTGGGAGAACAAAGGCGACTATCATTTTTCTACATTATCCATAAAGCAACTGGCACTTTTGGAAGAATATAAGCTGTAATTACAATTGCTAAATAGGGATTAGAACTTTTAAGTTTAATCGACGAAGAATTGACGGTTTTCTAACCCTTTCCTAGCAATAGTTTATTTATACACTCTGTAAGGTAGTACCAACACAAACGACAAAACCTCAATACACCGCCTCTTGAATTTTTCCGGCGATGTTATAGACTAATAGCTCGCTGAGTTTAGCGTCGTATTTTGCTCGGTTTTGGGCGGTCAGGGCGTTGATTAAATTAGATTGTGCCTGACGAAATTCGATATTGGTAATCTGACGTAAGCGGTATTTCTCTTCCGATCGCTCAAAGTTCAAGCGGCTCGTAACCACGTTTTGTTCCAAGGCATTCCACACGCGTAATCGGTTTTGGTAGTCGCTCCACGCATTTTCAAAATCTCGCAGTACTTGCTCGTAAATAAGGTCATAATTCAAACCCTGATTCAGTCGGTTGATTTTGGCGTTTTGTTCCTGAATTTTACGCCTACCGCCATCAAAAGCCGCCCAGCTGAGACTCACTCCCCCGGTTAGGCCGTTTGAATTTACGCGGTCTAAAAAGGAAGCAGGATTATTTTTTGATCGGTTGAGGCCGTAATCAGCACTTAAATTCACTGTGGGCAATTTGGTAGTCATGGTTAACCGCTCGTCGATTTCGCTCAACGAAATATCTGATGCCGCCAATAGTAAGTTGACGTTCGTTGCCTTCAACCCGTCAATATAATCTTCTTTCGTAATCAGCGGGGCGAAAACCACGCTGGTTTCCACGTCAAAATTATCTGGTAATCGACTGTTTAAGATAAATTCCAGATTATTCCGAGCGTTTGTCAATAGCAAACTTTGATTTAGGATGGCAATGCTGTCTGTATTTACATCGACTTCGGCGTTTGAAACGTCTAACGAAGTAACGGTCCCGTAGACGAACGAAAACTCCGCTCGCTTTAGGCGGTCTTTTGAAATACTGAGTATTTCCTCTAAGTTATCGTAATCTACTTCCAACCGAGCAATATCGTAGTACGCCTGAAATAGCTGCAATAAGATGCTTTCTAACGCGAGTCGGGCGTTGAGTTGTGAAACGGAAACGGAGGCTTGGTTTCGCTCTAAATTGTATTGCCGGTTAAAGCCATCGAATAAAACGTAGTTTACATTCGCCGCAATGCTTTCGCTGTTGGAAGGGGCAAAATTTAGTGAAACTTCCCGCCCGTCCTGAAAAATTGCGGTGGGGTTATCAAGGTTATAATTTGCTCCGGCGTTAACCGTTACCGTTGGTTTGTAGCCAAGGTTATCTTTCGAGGCGTTTCCTTCGGCAATGCGGATATTATTTTCCGCAATTTTAATGTTGAAGTTTTTCTTCAAAGCCAACTGTACCGCCTCTTCTTTGGTCAGTAATTCCTGCGATTGGCATTCAAAAATGGTAGTAAATATGAGTAAAATAACGAGGACTTTATTGTGCATGAATTTAATTATTTTGTTCGATAACGGCTCTTTCAACTTCTTCTTTGGTTATTTGTCTACCTGTTATTAGCCACTTCACACCCACTTTCAGGCTGTTGCTTGTTGATAAGAGAATCGGAAGGAAAAGCAAGGTCAAAACGGTAGCGATGGCAATTCCGTACGCAATACTTATCGCCATTGGGATGAGGAATTGAGCCTGTCGGCTGGTTTCTAAAATTAGTGGAGCAAGCCCCGCAACGGTAGTCAGTGAAGTCAGAAAAATTGCTCTGAATCGTGATCTTCCGGCTTCGATTAACGCTTCGTCAAACGACATTCCTTCCCGCAGAAAACTGTTGAACTTTCCGATGAGGACGAGCCCGTCGTTGACCATAATTCCGATGAGGGCGATGATTCCCAGCATTGATAAAATATTGATTGGGAAGTCATGTACCCAGTGGCCCCACGCAATTCCGATAAGGCTCAACGGAATCATGAGCATCAGCAAAAGTGGCTGTCCGTAAGATCGGAACGTAAATGCAATGGTGGCGTACATCAGAAACAGGATGATTGGAATGATGGTCCCGGCAGATTTTGCCAGTTTATTCGATTCCCTGTTTTGACCTTCGTACAACGCCGAAACGCTCGGATATTTGGAAAGAATTTCGGGAATTACATTTTCTTGTAAATCGGCGAGTACGTCAGTGGCGGATGCTTTTGCGTCTTTTAAATCGGCTGAAATCTGGATTTCCCGTCGCCCTTCGAGGTGATTGATTGCCACTTCACCTCGCTCAATTGAATACGATGCGATTTCCTTAAACGGCACTAAATCGCCGGCAGGAGTGCGTATTTTCATCTCGTCAAGGTCATTGATACTCGAACGATTTTCGAGGTCATAGCGTACCCAAACTTTAATTTCGTCTTGTCCGCGTTGAAAGCGTTGAGCTTGAAAACCAAAGAAGGCACTCCGTACTTGCGACATCACATTTTGCGTATTAAAGCCTAGCGGGAAAGCACTTTCTCTAAGTTTTATTTTAATTTCTTTGATTCCTTTCGGGTCGTTATCTGCTACGTCTTTCAAGATTGGATTTCGAGACATCGCTTCCTTTAGTTCAGTTTTTGCGTTTTTTAATTCCGTAATATTATTACCCAATAACGATACGGAAACTGGGCTTCCGCCGAAGTTACCACCTGATCCGAAGGTGAGCAATTCTGTTCCGTAAACTGGTCCAACCGCTTCGCGGATAGCGTTGGTTATTTCGGTGGAAGAAGACAAACGCAGCTCTCCGGGTAGTAAGTTGATGTCCAACCCGCCGTTTGCTGACCCAGGGCCAATCCGCCTGATTACGTTCTGGAAAACCTGTTCTCCGGTTCCTTGTTTTTCGGTGAATGTTTCGTTGACTGTCCACGCCTTTTTTTCGATGAAAGACAGAATGGAGTCCGTAATGGCTACGTTGGTTCCCTCTTCCATTTTTAGTTGGATACGAATCCTGTCGGAGGCTATGTTTGGGAAAAACGTGGTGCGGATAATTCCGCCGTTGATTGAGCCGATGGTGATTAACAGGAGTCCAAGAAAAATGGAAACCGTCAAAAATTTATATTTAATTCCAAACTTTAATGCTGGGAGGTACAATTTACTTCTGAGGAAGTTAATAAAAGCGTCGCCAAATTTATTAATGTAACGAAGCTTCGAAAATAAGAGTGAAAATCCCGTTCGTTTCTTGGTTTCATCTTTAACTTCCAATGCTTTGGAGTGGGCGAGGTGAGCGGGTAATATGATGAGTGCTTCAACGAGCGAAACCGTGAGCGTCAGAATTACGATTACTGATACTTCGCCGAAAAACTCCCCGATGCGACTATCCAGAAAAAGGAACGTACTAAAGGCAAGTAACGTGGTAATAATTGCCGAGACAATAGCGGGCAGTACTTCGAGTGTTCCGTCAATGGCAGCGTCAACTTTATTTTTCCCGCGTTCAAAGTGCTCGTAAATATTTTCGGCAATAACGATACCGTCATCCACCAAAATACCGATTACGATAATCATCCCGAAAAGGGATAGCACGTTGATGGTAACGTTGAAAAACGAGGCAAAAATAAACATTCCCAAAAATGATATGGGCAAACCGGCAGCTACCCAAAACGCCAAACGGGTGTTTAGAAATAATGATAAGAAAAGAAGTACCAAAAACATACCAATTGCGGCGTTTTCGGTAAGTAGCTGTGTTCGCTGATTAAGGGTTATGGAAGCATCAGAAAGAACCGATAGCTGCACATTTTTATTGTCGGAGTTGAATTCTTCTATGTATTCTTTGACCTTATTTGCCGACGAAATCAAGTCCTCGTCGTTGGTATTACTAATGGCTATATTTACCGATAAATCACCGTTGTAGTAGCTCGAGTTGGGGGTTTCTGAGAATCTGTCTCGAACGTCGGCAACTTCCCGCAATCGGACTATTTTACCGTTCGGATTACTTCGGACGATTAACTTATCCAAGTCACTTGCCCGATACTCTCGCCCGTTTGCCCGAATGAGGTATTCTTCTTGAGAGGTTTTGATATTTCCTCCGGTTACTAATATATTTTCTTGAGAAACCGCTTGGGCAACTTCCTGAAACGTTATTCCGTAAGCCAAGAGGTCTTTTTCCCGAACGGCAATTTCGATTTCTTCGTCGGGATATCCCGTAATTTCTACCTGCGATATGCCATCCATCGCTCGCAAATCGTTTTCAATTTCCCGGGCAATTGACTTTAAGGTTTTAAGTGGTAGATTTTTACCACTTATGGCAAAATTTATGGTTTCTCTAATATTTTCGGTTTTCTCAACTATTAATGGTTCCATACCCGTTGGGAACGAGGGTACTCGGTCAACGGCGTTTTTGACTTCGCTGAGTAATACGTCAATATCTTGTCCTTTTTCAATTTCGACTACTACTGATCCGGCACTTTCCCGAGATACGGATGTGACGCGGTCAATCCCGACGAGGCCCTTCAAGTTATCCTCGATTTTGAGGACAACGCCTTCCTCTATTTCTTGCGGGGAAGCTCCGGGGTAAATTGCCGAAATGGTTATTATTCGGGATTCGACCAACGGGAAAAAGGAGGATTTCATGCTCCTGATTCCGAAGATTCCAAAGATGACAAACGCAGCGATTACAATGTTAACGGCAACCGGAAATTTAATAAAATACGCTATTATTTTTCTCATATTGCTCAGTTAGAAATTTTGACAATCATGCCGTCGTAGGCTCCAGGAAGGGTCTTGGTTAAGAGGCTTTCGCCGTCGGCAAGTCCGCGAATCATCGCTTTTTTATCAGAAAAATGCACAACGTCAATATTCCGGGCGGTCAGTACCGAATCATTTTCGACAACGAAGACTTGGTTGCCATTTGAAAGCAAGGAGCGGTTAATTTCCACCACATTTGGTTCTGTCTTAGACATCACCGTTGCTTCCAAAAACATGCCCTCCGTAAGTCCTTTGCCGCTTACCTGAATAAATGCTTGCACGGTTTGGGTGGTGGGGTTAATTAGCCCGTTGATACGTTTCACGAAACCATTCCATTCGTTTTTCCCTTTCAGGTCTTTTATCGATACTTTCTTACCAATCTGAAGGTATTCTAAGTATTCGGCATTGATATTTGCTTCGAGTTCAAAAATAGCGGGATTGATGAACCCGCCGAGTTTTTGTCCGGTTCGTACCAAAGTTCCCGGGTCTACGAGTGCTTCGGTGAGAATACCAGAAAACGGAGCGTAAATTTTGTATTTCAGTAAACGCTCTTCGAGGTTTTTAATCGTGTAATACGTAGAGACTATTTGGCGGGCGTTCACAAAATACTTTTCCCGATCATTTAATGGTTCGGGCAAATCTTTTGCCTTTCCTTGGATATCGTATTCGTCGAGGTATTTTTGCCACTGCTTGAAAGAGTCGGGAAGGTCAAATTTCAAATCGGGCATAATTGCCACGATGTTATTATATAATACACTGCGTTGGGAAACGAGACTGGAATAAAATTCTTGCGAGTCCATTTCCAACATTAACTCGCCTTTGCTGTAACGCGTGCCGGGCTTGAACGGCTTTTTAGTGAGTTTCAAAACTCCTTGTACTTCCGAAAAAACCTCGATGCGTTGTTGTGCCAGAATGGTACCGTTGGTCTCGATGTAAATCGGGGAGTCGGTATTTTTTACGTATTCCGTAAAAACCGTACTCGTAGATTTTGTCGTCTTCCCTTTGGGTATCTTTTTACTATCGGCTATTCTTTGTGAAAGCAGGTACGCCCCGCCAAGCAGCACAATGCCTAAAATAATACTTATGGCCAGTCTCATGAATTTGATCGAAAATTGTACATTATTATATTGTCACAAAGGTCATCAAAATATGTTTGGCAATTTTTGCAAATTGACTTATCGGGTGATTCGTTCGATAGATGATAGGGTTTAATAGACGATTGATTTTTTTGATGGACGAAAGAAAGCAGGCTTACAGCAATGAAATATTGATGTGAGTAGAGCCTAAAAAAGGTAAATAGTAGATTTATTACAGCAAGAAAATGCGTTTCACACCGTGGCTTACGAAATGGCTCAGCAGTGGTGGGATGGGGGCTATATCGGAAGTTGCCACACGTGCATTTGATGTATGCGTTGCAAGATTATATCAGCGAAGAGGTGATTAACGTTGCCATTCGGGAGTTCAAATGAATATAAATTCAAAGCCGTTCCGTATCCAACGAGTACTAATTTGGTGAAATGTTTAAGAGATATACGCTGGACTCGCTCTAATATTTAGCAGCGGATTTACTGAAAAAGTGAGTTTATATGATAACTGAGTTACGTTGCTCAAGAGAAAAAAAATAGTAATGAGTCAATTTGAAAATGTGATTGATTTGAAGGTTGAAAAGTACGAACTTATCGAAAAAGGAAAGCAATTACCACGACCCAAAGGATATGGTAATTGAGAGTAGGTAGGTTATGGAACAACTCACTTCGTGCTAAAATAATCTTCCTTATTCTTAAAAAGCACACTGAACGAAGTCATAGAACCGTAGCAGCGGGTGGTGTATTGTTGGCAATCCACTTTGGTGGTATTGTCGAGGTCGCTGGTGTTTACTTTTTGTTCGAATACCCGCAGTTTATCCCCCATCATCACGATTTTACAAAAGAATGTTTCAATGGGTATTTCTTTCGTAGACACACTTTCGTCGTCGGGTTTTAGGATGAGCTTACCGTTTTTCCAACGTAATTACGCTAAGACCATACGCTTCATTATTTTATGCGGGAACTAATATTCAGTAATTTCATAAGTAGGTGTTTAAAACAAAGGATTTCAAACGCTGTGCCAATGTGTTCACTTTAACTCAAATGTTGCCGCGTATTCCTTAATGAACGGCTTGTAATATTCGTAGTTCTTGGTTTCAACGGAGCAAGTAATGATGTACACTTTTACGTTTTTAACAATATAGTATTGCAGCCACGTTTGCTCGTAGTTATCTTTTTTACCTTGATAAATCATCAGCACTTCGTTGCGTTTGAGCCGTTTTCGCTCTAATACTTTAAAATTACTCACCACTTTGGGTAAGTAACTTTTTGAAAAATCGGCGTACATATCAGCGGTATATTTCGGGCTCGTCAGTTTATTGATAGTTATACTGATATTTTCGGTAAACCGATCGTACGTGCCAAGTGTATCACGCGGGGAAAGCAACACGCACTTTTTATCGATACAGCCCGCTTGAACCCGCCAGCCTTCAGGAACGGTAATGCGGTATTTTGTCAACTCGATTACGACAGGTTTTTTGACAATAATGCTGTCGGTTTTAACTACAGCTGAGTCAACCGAAGTGATGGTAGAGTCTGACTGTGAAAAGGTAGCCACCGAAATGAATATAAAGAAGGGAAATAAATATTTCATGGGTAGAAAAGCAAGGAGTAAAATTAGTCTGATTTAAGGGTAAGCCGCTTAAAAGCAAGTTCAGGCTCGTTGGTGGTGATATAATCAAAACCTTGAGACAATAGGCGGTCGATGTCTTCTGTTTGATTCACTGTCCAGGCGTTCAGGCTTAAGTTTTTTGCTTTAGCCTCATCTATCCAATGCGGGTTTTTCTTGAATGCGTTGAAGTGATAATCCATTCCGTCAATGCCGTCTTGTTTGAGTTGTTCGGGCGTTTTGTTCCCCGTGAGGTATTGGGTATTCGCCTGCGGGTCAACTTCTTTTACCTTTAGTAGCATGTCGTAGTCAAAGCTGATGTAAACCACCCACGGTTTGGCGTTCATTTCCTTGACTATATTTACTGCTTTTTTAGCAATTTGCTGAGCTCTTGCCTTCCCTTTTCCAGATGGTTTGATTTCTAAAACCAACCGCGTTGTTGAATTATTAATCATTCCTGCTGTCAGGTATTCCCGTAAAGTCGGTAGTTTTTCGTCATTTTTAAGTTTGAATTTAACCAATTCATCGTAGGTAGATTCTTCGATAGCAAAGTCTTGATATTCCGAATCGTGATTCACAATCAGTGAATCGTCGGCGGTCATCCAGACGTCAAACTCCGAACCTGTGCAACCCAGTTTAATGGCGTACTTTAACGCAGCAATGCTGTTTTCGGGGTAATTCATTGTCTTCCAAGCCCCACGGTGAGCCACTACAGGATTCTCCGCAAACTTGAGCTGCTGCGTTACATTTTGTGTGGTTTTGCAGGAAAATAAAACGCTTAATAGCAGGGTAAAAAGTAAGTATTTCATTGTTGTTTTTTTAAAACCGATCGCCAGTGTACGGAATGATGCCTTTCTCTTTATACATTTCAATAAATTTTTCGTCAAGGGCATCGGTATCTTTATATTTTGTTCGCAGTTCTTCAAGTTTATTTTTTAACTCAACGACGGTTTTTGCGTATTCAGGGTTATCGTATTCATTTGTAAGTTCCATCGGATCTTTTTTCCGGTCAATCAATTCCCACGCATCAATATCGTAGTAGTAGTGAATGAGTTTGAAATCTTCGGTTACCACAGCTTTATGACGCTTTACGGTATGATAACCGGGGTATTCGTAGTAGTGATAGTATACGGCATCGCGGAAATTTGCGGTATTACCTTTAAATAATGGAACGAGACTTTCTCCTTGCATATCGCTGGGGGCGGTAACTCCGGCTGCTTCCAGAATGGTTTGGGCAAAGTCAAGATTTTGCACCATTTGTGAGTTCTTTGTCCCTGCCTTAATTACCTCGGGCCACTTTACTAAAAGTGGCGTTTTAAACGATTCATTATAGGCAAAACGCTTGTCAAACCAACCGTGTTCACCGAGATAAAAACCTTGATCTGAGGTATAAATCACGATGGTATTCTCGGCGAGTCCGCTTTCTTCTAGATAATCTAAAACTTGCCCCACGCCTTCGTCAACGGAGGCAATACAACCGAGGTAATCCTGCATATAGCGGTTATACCGCCAGCTCATTTCCTCTTTTTTAGTCATTGTCGGATATTTCTCAAGGTACTCGTCATTTACGGCTTGGTAAGTGGCATCCCACGCTTTGCGTTGTTCGGGTGTAAAGCTGTTTAGCTTATTCCTGAATGAAGCGGTATCGTTTTTAAATGGCGTGATAATCCCCAGTTTTTTGATAGTCTCTGGGTACATTTTTAGGTCACGTGAAATATACATGTGATCCTGAATGTTCATACTCGCTTCGGCGGCGGCAGACGAGCGATTGCTGTAATCATCGAAGAGCGTGGCGGGTTCACGGAACTTACGCTTTGTGAATGTCTCGTAATGACGTTGAGCGGGTTGCCATTCTCGGTGCGGGGCTTTGTGGAGGTACGCCAAAAAGAACGGTTTATCTTCAGATCGGTCGTTTTTTAACCAACCGAGGGTCATGTCCGTGATAATGTCTGTCACGTAACCAATGTAGTTTTTTGTGCCTTCCTTTTTCGTCACGAAATCAGGGTTATAGTAAACTCCCTGACCGGGTAGTATTTTAAATTCGTCAAAACCTTTCGGATTATTTCCAAAGTGCAATTTTCCAAACATTGCCGTTTGGTAGCCAGCGTCTTGTAAAAGTTGCGGGAAAGTAATATTCGTGGTGTCAAACGGAAAGTTATTGTCAATTTTACCGTTGATATGACTGTGTTTTCCGGTCAGAATTACGGCACGCGACGGAGCACAAATCGAGTTAGTCACGCACGCGTTGGTGAAGAGCATTCCTTCGTTTGCGATGCGGTCAATGTTCGGGGTTTCCAAAAGCGTAGAATCATACGCCGAAATTGCCTGATAGGCGTGATCATCCGACATGATGAACAGAATATTCGGACGTTTTTGCGTTTTCTCCTGACAACTAAAAGCGAAGCAAGCCAGTAGTAAAATGGTCAGCGATTTGAGGTAAGTATTTTTCATAAAAAGGGTATGATAGGTTTATTTGGGTAATGGCGAGGTAAGAGAAATGGGTAGTTGTTAACAGCGTTTACAGAGAGTCGTCAATTATCCACCGCTGAGAACACCATGCTCCGGAAACGTTCTCCGGTATAATCTCCGCCGATGCGTTGCGTTTGCTTCATCAAAATTCCGATAATTCCTTCTTCTGGATCGGCGAAATATTGGGTGTTAAAATAACCGCCCCAATCGAACGTGCCTTCGCCGCCAATTCCACCTTTCATAACGCCGTCTGCTTTTACCACGCCGAATGCCAAACCGTAGTGCTTCTCTGTTCCGAGATAATCTTTTGTTTGATTCTGCATCATCGTTTCGATGGTTGTGCGGCTCAAGAATCTTTTGCCGTTTAGCTCACCTTCATTAAGGTACATTTGTAGAAAAGTAGCGTAGTCTTTTGCCGTACTGCTCAAACCTGCCCCGCCCGAAAAGAAGCGTTTCGCTCCTTTGATTGGGTAATCAACATCGTAAAAGGTATCCGTAAAATATGCCCATTTATCGTTAGTTTTTGTCTGAATTTTTACCAGCCGGTTTGCCTTGGCTTCGGGTTGATAAAAGTTAGTATCGTTCATTCCTAAAGGTAAAAAGAGGCGGGTTTGCAGAAAGTCAGAAAAGCTCATTCCCGAAACTACTTCCACTAAATAGCCGAGCACGTCTAATCCTTCGGAGTAAACAAAAGCATCGCCTGGCGAATGGTGAAGCGGAAGTTTTGCCAGTTTTTTAACGCTTTCCCCAATCGAAATATCTTTGGTGGTGAATAAATCTGTGACGCCCGCCTTTTTGTAAATGGCTTTGAAACGTTCGTCGCCGTCAATTACGCCGTAACCTAAACCTGATGTGTGTGAAAGTAAATGCCGGATGGTGATCCCACGGGTGGCGGGATTAGTGGTATAGCTCGAATCCGTCATGCGGAAACTGTTCAAAATCGTCGGATTTTTAAACTCGGGAATGAACTTAGAAATTGGATCATCCAAGCCAAATTTTCCTTCTTCCCAAAGCATCATAATTGCCGTGGATGTAATGGCCTTGGTCTGCGAAGCGATGCGGTAAATATCATCGGTGCGGGCTGCCCGATCATTCGGGTTGTCCGAACTTCCGAAGGATTTGTGATAAATGATTTTTCCGTGTCGGGCGATTAGAACTGTTGCTCCAGGAATAACATCATCCGCCACGGCAGCTTCAAGCATACTTCCGATGCGATCGAGTCGCTCGGCAGACATTCCCACACTTTTGGGAGTAGCTTCGGTAAGTGGCGGTGAACTTTTGAGTGAAGATGTTTGAGCTTCGCCGAATAAAAAGGTGAGCGAAAAGCAAATAGAAAGTAAAAGATGCTTCATTGTCAATTAGTTATGGGTTGAATAAGTAATGGGCAAAAGTAAGCTTTTCAGTGTTGCATCAAAGTTTTGGGCTTTTTTTTAGCTAAAACCCTTTACCAAAATAGTCTGAGGGGACTTTGCCTGCTCGTAGAGGGTGGGGGTAGTTTTATTCTTGAATTGGCTACGAAATCGCTAAAAAACAATGGGTCGTCGTAATAAAGAAACAAATTGAAAAAATAATGACTTGAAAAATTATCTTTGGGAGTTAAGTATTAACCCCAATCTAAATTTAGTGAAAAAACTACTGTTTTTGACTTTACTCAGTTTTTCGGCGTTTTGTCAGGAAAAATACATCGTTAAGTTCGTTGAAGAACCAATTCAACTTGACGGGCAACTAAATGAAGAACGCTGGCGAATGGCCGAATCTTTGCCGGAGTTTTGGCAGAATTTTCCTACCGACAGCTTGATGGCCACGTATCAGACGAAGGTATACTTAACCTACGATAACGAGAACGTATACGTTGGTGCAGTCATGTTTTCGAAAGGAAACGATTACATCGTGCCTACACTCCGCCGTGATTTCAGAGCCGGCGGAAACGATAATATCAGCTTTGTGTTTGATACTTTCCGTGATAATACAAATGCGTTTCTTTTTGGCACGAATCCACTGGGCGTACAACGAGAAGCTCTACTCTTTAACGGAGCAAGTGCCAGTGGTTTTTTTAATGGTTTCTGGGATAATAAATGGGATTGTGCTTCCTATATCGGAGAGGGGTTTTGGAGTTGCGAAGCCACCATTCCACTCGCTACCCTACGTTTTAAAAACGATAGTAAAGAGTGGAACTTTAAGGCATATCGTTTTGATACGCAGGCTAATGAAAATAGCGTGCTCGTGCGTGTTCCACAAAATCAAATCATCATGTCACTTGGGTTCGAGATGCCCATCGTTTTTGAGAATCCGCTGAAAAGTCCGGGTAAAAATGTGTCGATAATCCCGTACGTAACTGGTAGTTCATTTAGAGATTTTGAAAGTGGTAACCCAACTAAGAGTGTGTTTTGGAATTTAAACATTTTGCATTAAAGTAAGAACCAGCTACCTTGTTATCGACTAAAACATAAGGTAATGAAAACAAATTTCTCTGAATTCTCTGATTCTCAGTGGGAAGG
>Ga0222647_1000184_pt1 | contig 34389 bp, 23 predicted proteins | sample AntAcemetagen333_FD_179864 | JGI IMG/M metagenome (GOLD analysis project Ga0222647, IMG submission 179864) | Saline water microbial communities from Ace Lake, Antarctica - #333 | ecosystem: Environmental > Aquatic > Non-marine Saline and Alkaline > Saline | place: Antarctica: Ace Lake...
ACAATTCTTTGAAAACCACATAGGTAGCATCTGTTGGTTTAGCTTGACCACTTTCTACGCTACGCTGTAGCGAAGCCAGCCGATTATTAAGCTTTATGGGGAAATTCAAAGGATCCTGACCACTTTGATTTTTGACTTGATAGAGATCTTCCTCGATTACCTGCAACTTATTCAATAGTGTGTTGAGCTGCATTTGTATTTTTTTCTTTTGAGAGGTATCAAGTTCCACTGCTTGGGCTTCTATTCTCCGAATCAGTATTACTGCTTCATTAGCCTCAGAAACTTTGTCTCGAATCGTCAAGGCAAGATCAAATTGCTTTTGCAAATCATCCGCAGTCACGTCATCCAAATTGGGATCCATCTCTAAATCAAAATCCGTCATGTATGATTCTCCTAACGCCGTCAATTTCACTTGATAGGAACCAATAGGAGCCAATGGGCCTCGCTGTGGCCTTGCAGACCAAATAATCATACCCTCAAAAACAGTTGCTCCAGGATACTGCATGTCCCATGTAAAGGTGTTTAGTCCTGCATTCGTCTTTGGCGCATTAGTTACTGTAGTATCTCCCGAAGCAGTGTAAGTGTTGATTAGATTTCCTTTAGCATCCAGAATTTCAATTTTTAAGGAATCAATTTTCTCAGGCAAGTAATATTGAATTGCTGCATCGTAAACGCCACGGATTGGGTTTGCGGGCTTGTAAAGAGTGACTTCATTTTTGGTGGTAGTCTCAACTGCTGCTCGAAGTGGTCGGATATCATCTAGAATCCAGAATCCACGACCATGGGATCCCAATACCACGTCATCATTTTTCAACACCAAATCACGTATTGGAGTGTCTGGAAGATTAAGTTGCAGTGATTGCCACATTTCTCCGTCATTGAAAGATACATAGACACCATGCTCTGTGGCTAGATAAAGCAGTCCCGGCTTTTGCAAATCCTCACGAATCGCCCGGGCAAAGTGCCCATCTTCAATTCCTGTGATGATTTTTGTCCAAGACTTTCCATAATCCTCTGTTTTAAATACGTAAGGTTGTCGATCATCTACCTGATATCTATTAGCTGCTAGATAGAGCGTTCCAGGATTGAATTTCCCCTCGTCAATAATACTGATTCTCGAAAATTTGGGAAGATCCTCAGGCGTGATATCTGCCCAGTTTTTACCTCCGTCTCGAGTGATATGGACTTTCCCATCATCAGATCCTGCCCAGATCGTATTTACATCGTACATCGATGGCGCAAGTGCAAATACGGTAGCATAGATTTCAGGACCATTCATATCCATAGTGATCACACCACCTGTTTTTCCCAAAGTTTCCGGGTCAGCGTAGGTCAAGTCTGGACTAATCTTTTCCCAAGTTTGTCCGTCATTGGTAGTTTTCCAAACATGCTGGGAAGTGGTATACATCGTCTTGGGATCCAGCGGTGAAAACATGATAGGGAAGGTCCATTGCCATCTTTCGGGTAAAGCCGAGGCTGGTTCTCCAGAGAAGAATCGTGGATAAACCTGAATATCTCTAGTTTGCCCAGTTTTCCTGTTGTATCGGGTAAGCAAAGCTCCTTGAGAACCCGCATAAAATATATCAGAGTTTGTAGGGCTTTGAGTGATCCAGCCACTTTCGCCACCACCTACCGCATAGTGCCAACCATGTCCAGGTCCACGCCCCATCATATGATCCCATCCTTCTGAAGGCATGGCCAAAGTACTGTTGTCCTGCTGTGCTCCAGCTACGTGATAGGGTACATCCGAAGTAGTCATTACATGATAAAGCTGTGTAGTAGGATAATCTTCCTCTGTCCAAGTCTTGCCACCATTAATACTCACAACACCACCGCCATCATTGCTACTGATCATTCGAAGTGGGTTGGACGGATCTATCCAAAGGTCATGGTTATCTCCATGAGGCACTGTGATTTCGGTATCAAAAGTCTTACCACCATCTGTGGATTTCCAAAAGTCAACATTGAGGCCGTAAACAGTTTCCCGGTCCACCGGATCTGCAAATAGTCTAGAATAGTAAAAAGCACGCTGACGTAGTTTACGCTCATCGTTCACCTTTTCCCAAGTTTTGCCAGCATCGTCAGATCTGAACACTCCTCCTTCGTTTGCTTCCACGATTGCCCAAACTCGATTAGCATCGACAGGGGAAACTGTTACACCAATTTTCCCGATCGGTCCTTCCGGCATTCCCGGGTTGGAAGTAAGGTCCGTCCAAGTATCTCCACCGTCCACCGATTTCCAAAGCTTACTATCTGGTCCACCACCCCACATTTTCCATGCTTTTCGATAAACCTGCCAAGTAGAAGCATACAGGACTTTGGGATTGGTACGATCAATAATCAAATCGGCTGCTCCTGCTTTGTTACTTACATAAAGTACTTTTTCCCAAGTTTCTCCACCATCTTTTGAACGGAAAACTCCACGTTCTTCATTTTCACCGTAAGGATGACCGAGTGCAGCTACATAGACCAGATCAGCATTAGTAGGATCAACTCTGATTCTGGCAATAGCTTGGGTTTCTTGAAGGCCAAGATGTTTCCAAGTTTTTCCACCGTCTGTAGTTTTATAGACTCCATCACCTTGAGTGATACTGCCTCGAAGCTGGGTTTCACCTCCACCGATATAGACGATGTCAGGATTACTCTCTGCCACTGCCACAGCTCCAATGCTCGAAGATGAGATTTGACCGTCGGTTACTGCGGACCATTCATTTCCACCATCTGTGGTTTTCCAAAGCCCTCCTCCGGTTGCTCCAAAATAATATTCAAAGGGGCGACTAGGGCTTCCTGAGCTACCGAGTGAGCGTCCGCCGCGATTAGGACCGATATTTCTCCAGCTATAACTGGAATAGAAGGACGTATCTACTGGTAACTGCTGGGCCTCGGTAGCCTGATTTGACCCAAAAATCAAGCAGAGTGAGAAGAAGGCTGAGAGGTACGTTTTAAAATAATTGTTTTTCATAAGGCTGATGTATTGGCTTAGCTACAAAGTACAAATTCTCTGGAAATTCAGGATTCTAAATTAGATCAGTGGTAAAAGTTTAATGTGGCTAACTGGCTGGAAAATATTTTCTTGAATTGCTGATTATGACTCTTTCAGCTGAAAATAAATCGATACGACTGACTTTAATCGAAAATGAAAATATTGATTTCTCCTTACTTTTTTCTATTTTGAGGTACTTATTATTACGTATATCCGCAATAGCATCAGTAGAAATCAAAGAGCAGCTAACTATATGGTAAACAGTGGCATGACTGGTACTTCTTCCGATGGCTATCGGAACGTCATCTGCCTGCCTCGCTGTGGCGGGCCTGACTGCGGTTTAGCAAAGAAAATTAGGTTAGCCGCATAATTGCGGATAATCATAATTATTATTTTTCAAATTCAAAAAAACGTGTTTTTATACTTTCAATTTTTATCACTTAAATTCTTTTGACATGTCTAAAATGAGAGATACTATTATCACAGTTTATGTCGATACGGCCAAAATCATCCGTCTGAGTAATAAGAAAAAGCATAAGCAAGCAATTATGAGCTGTATAATCATCGGCGACAATCACTATGACTTCCCAGATAAGGAAGAGTTTGAAAGTAGAATCCACCAAAAATCTAAGGTATCTTGGGTAGGAGCGGCGATGGATATTTTCAAACACGAGCAAGACTTCGTAATCATCAAAAAAATAATTCCAAAAAAGAATAATAAGTCAATCATTAAAATGTGCGACTCTAAAAAATGTGCTGGTACGACCCATAAAGACGGGTATGTAGGGAAAGTTAAAATGAATCAGCAGGAGGATTATTCCATTCAGTTTTTAGTGAATTCAGAGGGGAAGGAAATGACTTTTAAAATTGATCCTAAGATTCGGATTATCTAACGTAATATTATTCTGGTGAAAATTTTTTTAGTAGTAGTTATTTTCATCTTAGTTTGGGGCAATACACATCCCCAATCTATTGAACAGGCCACTGATCGACAATTTTTGGTGGACAGTTTGAAGCGTATCTATTTTCAGGGAAAAGGAAAAGACCTAAACTTATTAGTATCTATGCTTAAGGACGAGCCTAATCCAGATAGCATGTTCAAATATGCGAATGTGCTCATCGAGCAATCTTTTAAGGATTCGAGTCATATGATGTCTTATGAGGGATATCTGCATTTAGGTAATGGTTTTGTAAATAAGGGAGATCTCTCTAAGGGCTTGGAGTCTTACTTCCTAAGTATGAGCTATGCAGAAAAAATAAGCTATGAAGAAGGTAGAGGAAAGCTTTTCACGGCAATTGCAGATACTTACTCTAAAAGTGATAACAGTCAAAATGCCGTTGTGTATTATGGGAAAAGTATTGAAATCCTGAGAAATGGAAAAGACTCGCTAGGCCTAGCCATGGCTATTTTCAATGCTGGGGATGAATACCTTAACTTGGAGAAACTGGACTCTGCATTATTATTTACCAAAGAGGCTCAGTTGATTTTCGAATCAGTTAATTATCCGATTGGTGATGCCTATTGCTTTGGGAATCTTGGAATGATCTATGCCAAAAATGGAAATAAAGAAGCTGCGGAAGAAAATATCAATCAAGCAGTAAGCATTCTTGAGCAGTACAAAGAATATGCTCCAATCGCTGTTTATCTGGAATTTATGTCAAGCATATTTCTGGGAAATGGCGACTCTAAAACTGCGCTTGATTACGCAGCACGGAGTTTGAGTCTGGCAAATTGCTATGGTATAAAAAGCCAAATTGGTCAATCCAACTTGATGCTTTCTAGGATTTATGAACAGATCGGAAATACTCCAAGAGCATTCGGATTTTACAAAAATTATATCCTCTACCGAGATAGTGTAACTAATATCGCAGCAGTACAAGAGATGGCAAACCTGCGAACTGACTATGAAGTCTCTCAAAAGCAGATTGAAGTTGACCTTTTAGAGAAAGAAGCCACCATAACCTCTCTTCAGTCCAAGAGACAGCAGTTATTCCTTTATGCGATTTTGGCCTTATTGGCTTCTGTAGGAGTGATTGCCTTTGTCACTTTCAAGCGCTACCGGTTTGAGCGAGAAACAAAGCTCATCATCGAGGCCGAAAAAAATCGTTCTGAAGGACTACTCTTGAATATTTTACCGGCAGAAATCGCCGAAGAACTGAAGCAGTATGGATCTGTAAAGGCTCACCGATTCAATTCAGCTACCGTTTTATTTACAGATTTCAAAAGCTTTTCCAGTTTAGCAGAGAATATTTCTCCGGAGCAACTGGTTGAAAGTATTGATCACTATTTTAAGAAATTTGATGAAATCACTACAAGTTTTGGATTAGAAAAAATTAAAACGATAGGTGACTCCTACATGTGTGCCGGAGGAATTCCGGTAGAATCTGAAAATCATGCAATCCGGATAGTTAAGGCCGGTAAAGCAATGATGGATTTCACCAAAGAGTCCAAACCGGCTCATATTACCCAATTTGAGATGCGTATCGGAATCCACACAGGGCCGATTATAGCGGGAATCGTAGGAATCAAAAAATGGCAGTATGATATCTGGGGAGATACAGTAAATATCGCCTCAAGAATGGAAACCAATTCAATGGAAGGTAGAATCAATTTATCCGAAACCACTTACAAATTGATCAAGGAAGAACTGGAATGCGAATTCCGAGGAAGTATAGATGTGAAAAATCGAGGAGTCTGGAAGATGTACTTTTTGAAGGAAGGAGCATAGTATCCAGTAGTCAGGTAATGGCATTAAGAATGACATAAGATGCTAGAACAAAAAACCTAGAAGAATAGCAAGATATTAGTATCAGGTCCTGCTGAAGGAGACAAGATATTAGAGCCAAGAGAAATGGCGATAAATCATATCTAGAGGAGTAGAAAGGAATTAAGACCTTTCAATCAGGTTGATAGTTTTCCCCAAAAAAATCGCCCGATGAAGATTCAACGAGCGATTTAATATATATATATCTGCTTTTTACTGCCTACTGACCACTGCCTACTGACCACTGCCCAAAGCCTTAGCTTCTTCCATCAGTTGCTCATTTTCATCAGTTAATCCAGCAGCGATAAAGATCTCGATCTTAGAATTTCTCTCCTGACCTTTATTCAATAATATCCCAAGCGTGATCATGGCTCCAATTCGAGTTCCAACTTTTTTAGCAGCAGTTTGGAATAGGGGTTCTAATTCCTCGTACTTTACTTCTTCAGCAAATTTTAGAATGTCCGCCCTAGCAGCAACCAACTTATCACCAGAGAGATTGGTATATTTCTTAGCTATCTTCTGAATTTCATTCAGCGCACTTCTTTGTTCCTGTGGCTGTCCTCCTCCTTGATTTAACTGCTTAGCAGGCTGCTTTGGCTGAGCCGCTGGAGCTGGTTTTTGTTTCGCCCAAGAGTCACGTAAGCCTACTGTTTTATTGAATACTAACTTATCGGAGGTAGAGTCCTTATCCAAAGTGAAATAACCCAAGCGCTGAAACTGAAACTTATCACTCATCTCAGCTCCTGCCAAGAATGGCTCCAAATAAGCCTTTGAAATAATTTTTAAAGAGTCAGGGTTGATAAACTCCATGAAATTCTTATCCTCATGCGTATCCGGAGATTCTTCTAAAAACAAACGATCATATTCCCGAATCTCAGCAGTGATCGCATGTTGGATCGATACCCAGTGAAGCGTTCCTTTTACTTTGCGAGTACTGGCCTCTGCACCAGACCCTGACCTTGAATCCAAGTCAGCTGTACAATGAATCTCTAAAATATTTCCCAATTCATCCTTCACCACAGATTCTCCTTTGATGATGTAAGCGCTTTTTAGACGAACTTCATTGCCAAGTGTCAATCGGAAGAAATTGGAATCAGCCTGCTCCTTGAAGTCTTCTCGCTCAATGTATAATTCACCTGAGAAGGGCAACTCATGAGTTCCTGAATTCGGATCTTCGGGATTATTTTCAGAAACCAACATTTCAGTTTTTCCGGCTGGATAATTAGTGATAACCAATTTCACCGGATCTAAGACGCCCATCACCCTGGTAGCCATCTTATTCAAATCCTCTCGGATGCAATATTCCAATAAGGATACGTCGGTGACACTATCCCGCTTCGAAATGCCCGATAGGTCACTAAAGCTCCGGATGGACCCCGGAGTGTAGCCTCTTCTTCGCAAACCCGAAATAGTAGGCATTCGTGGATCATCCCAGCCCGAGACCGTCTTGCTTTGTACCAGTTCTAAGAGCTTCCGCTTGCTCATTACAGTATAAGTCAAGTTTCTACGCGCAAATTCCCGCTGGATTGGTCTCAGTTTAGCTGGATCGATGATTTGATCCAAAAACCAATCGTATAGCTCCCGGTGCATTTTAAACTCCAGCGTACAAATTGAATGTGAAATCTGCTCGACGTAATCCGATTCTCCGTGGGTCCAATCGTACATCGGATAGATACACCAATCTGTTCCTGTTCGATGATGTGCTTTTTTCACTACTCGATACAAGATTGGATCACGCATCAGCATATTAGGTGAAGCCATATCAATTTTGGCACGAAGGACATAAGTTCCCTGCTCAAATTCCCCATCCTTCATCCGCTGGAATAAATCCAAGTTTTCTGTAACTGATACGTTTCGGAATGGGCTAGCTATTCCCGGATTGCTTGGTATTCCTTTTTGCTCTGCCATAACTTCCGCCGATTGGTTATCGACATATGCTTTTCCCTTGTTGATCAGTTGCACAGCCCAATCGTGGAGCTGCTGGAAATAGTCGGAGGAATAGCACTCAATATCCCATTTGAAGCCCAACCATTTGATATCACGCTTAATGGCGTCCACATATTCCTGCTCTTCTTTGGCAGGATTGGTATCGTCAAATCGAAGATTAACGGGGGCGTTATGCATCTCACCCAAGCCAAAATTCAAACATATTGAAGCAGCATGGCCGATATGTAAGTAGCCATTTGGTTCTGGAGGAAAACGAAAACGGAGTTTGTCTGGCGAGAGGCCAGCGGCTAAGTCATCGGAGACTATTTGTTCAATAAAATTCAGGGAGGAGTTTTCTTCTATCATGGATAAAAATTGAGACTCAAAATTACTTCAAATGAAAAGAATTGCAACATGGAGGGGGAATGTTTCGTAATAGAAGCAAGTTTTGCATCTTTTACAGAATAAGATAAAGTGATACTAACCAGCAGTTTTAATGAAGTACATTGATGCTGTAAGGTTAGTAAACTATACCTACTGTAGAGATTACTACTGCTATAAAATTTAGACTAATAACTTAATTAATTTTTCCCGATCTTCAATAATGAAGGCTTTTTGTTGCGAGGTAAGCAACTCACTGTTACTTGACTAAAGTTGGGCATTTTTGATTAGTTGTTCGATCATGTTGTTACTAGTTTGGGCAACAAAACCAGCCAAGTTACTTAAGCAGTTAGGAATGGAAATACCTGTAAACGGAACAAAATCAATTTATTATGCTTATATTAAAGTAATCATAAAAATATTAGGCGGTAATTTTTAAAAAGCTATACTAGTTTAAAAACCGTACGATTTGTGAAAATCATTAAAAATTTTTACAGTTCTATTAAAGTTAGACAGCTGCCAAATTTTTAAAAACGAAGTGGCTTTTTATCATTGTTCAGTCATTGCTTTTGGGAAGTAAACTAGTTAACCCTTAATAAATTCAATGTCAAAAACTATCACTAAGTCTCAAATTTTGTTTGAAAGACGAAAAAATGCTGTGGCAAATGGTGTTGGATTTTTTAACACTGCAACGGTGCAATCAGCTAAAGGTGCCCTTATTATTGATGTAGATGGAAATGAGTTAATTGATTTTGCCGGTGGTATAGGTGTGGTCAATGCCGGTCATTGTCCAGAGCCAGTGGTACAGGCCATTAAAGATCAGGCTGATAAATACATTCATACGAGTTTTAATGTAGTGACCTATGAGCCCTACATAAAATTATGTGAGGAACTTTGCGAAATTTTACCCCACGGGAACAAAACTAAAGCAATGCTGGTAAGTACAGGTTCAGAAGCTGTAGAAAATGCAATAAAAATAGCGCGTCAAGCCACAAAAAGACAAGCTGTCTTGTGCTTTACAGACTCCTACCATGGCAGAACCATGATGGCTATGACCCTGACTAGTAAAATAGATTACAAACTCGGTTGCGGACCATTTGCGCCTGAAGTCTATCGGCTTCGATTTCCGAATTTTTACAGATATGGAACAGGTCAAACCTTAGATGAATTTGTTGATCAAGAGCTTAAAAAACTTCAGGCAAGTAAAAAATCTCTTGTAAATCCAAATAATGTGGCGGCAGTCATCATTGAACCTATCCAGGGAGAAGGCGGCTTTAACCCGGTGCCTCAAAAATACCTGGAAGGTCTTAGAGATTTTTGCGACCAGTACGGCATTATGCTAATTCTTGATGAGGTACAAAGTGGATTTGCTAGAGCAGGAAAATGGGCAAGCTGGCAGAATTACAACGTTGTACCAGACTTGAGTACTTACGCTAAATCCATGGGTTCAGGACTACCCATAGCAGCTGTATTAGGAAAAGCAGAAGTTATGGATGCGGCTGCTCCCGGTACAATCGGAGGTACTTATATCGGAAGTCCAATAGCCTGTGCAGCTTCTTTGGCTACTATTCAATACATGAAAGATATCAATCTCAACGCTCGGGCAATTGAAGTGGGAAATATAGTCATGAGTCGATTTGAAGAACTCAAGGAACGGTTTGCAGAAGTGGGAGATGTGAGAGGAATAGGGGCGATGAATGCAATTGAATTTGTTAAAGATGGAGACCCTAATCATCCCGATGGGGAATTGTGTCAAGCAATAGTACAAGGATGTGTAGAAAATGGACTGATCCTCATTAGCGCCGGTATTTATAAAAATATGATTAGAATCTTGTCTCCTCTAATCATCAGCGATGCACTGCTAAATAAAGGATTAGACATACTGGAAAATCAAATAATCGAAAAAATTAAAAGCAATATATGAAGCCGTTCGCGATAGCAGGAATACAAATGAAAGTATCAGCAGTTCATTCCAATGTGGAAATGATGAAGCTGAAGCTAGACATCACTATGAACCTTTATCCTTGGGTACAAATGGTTGTGTTTAGTGAGCTATGTGCCTTTGGGCCGCTACTCTACACAGCCCAAGAAGTTCCAGGGTTATTTGAGCAGGAAATGCAGAAAATGGCAGTAAAATATAAAATCTGGCTTTTGCCCGGATCTATTTTTGAAAAAAGAGATGGACTAATTTTCAATACAGCTTCAGTAATCAATCCACAGGGAGAAATTGTGTCCAGATACAGTAAGATGTTCCCATTCTACCCATATGAGGTAGGAGTGACCGCTGGGAGTGAATTTTGCGTCTTTGATGTCCCCCATGTGGGCCGTTTTGGAGTATCTATATGCTATGACATGTGGTTCCCAGAGACTATCCGAACACTCGCAGTAATGGGTGCTGAAGTGATCCTTCATCCTACTTTGACAGGAACTATTGATCGAGACATCGAACTATCGATCGCTCGAGCTATGGCAAGTGTCAATCAGTGCTTCTTGTTTGATGTCAATGGATTGGATACCGGAGGAAGTGGTAGATCCATAATCTGCGGACCGGATGGAAGGGTCTTGTATGAGGCCGGAAGTACTGAAGAAATAATTCCGATCGAGCTTGATATTAGTCGGGTAAAAAGAAGCCGGGAACTCGGAATTCTAAGACTTGGTCAACCATTGAAAAGCTTCAGAGATAATATTAAAGATTTTTCAATTTATCAGGTAGGTACTCCATTACCATACTTGGACTCTCTTGGTCCATTGATTAAGCCGACAAAGCTAGATGAGCTAGCAATGCTTCGTCAAAAAGAAAGTGAATTTGACCAATCTGTTTCACCAATAGGATTCAAAGGACTTTAAAAATCTTCCATTAATCGAATCGATGGCTAAGCTCTTTGATATTGATTCGAAATCAGAAAGAGTCATACTTAATAAATTATTTACCTAGATATAATCAAATGGGATTACCCTCCACAGGAAAAAAAAGAGAAAAAATCCGCCACTATGTAAGCTGGTTTGAAATCCCCGCCCTAAATCTATATAGGTCGGTTGCATTTTACAACTACATCTACAGAATTGAAATGGAAACCATGGAAACTCATGGCTATTCCATGGCATTATTCCCTGCGGACAATGGAATAGGTGGAGCAATTGTGGTAGGTGAAGGTAGCACTCCCAGTGCAACCGGCACTTTAGTCTACCTAAACGCCGGTAAAGATCTTGCTCCAGTTTTAGCAAGGGTCGAAAAAGCAGGGGGTCGAGTGATTTTAGGTAAAACACTAATCAGTGATGATGATGGTTATTTTGCCTTATTCATCGATTCTGAAGGAAATAAACTAGCACTACATTCAATCAAATGATCAGTCAAAAAAAAGCAGTAAGTGCACCGTACTACAGCATAGGGCAACTTCGACTTGATAAGTGGAATGAACTTAAAATTGAAGGCGAAAGACTTGTTAAATCTAAATCGGGTTCCGCAACTGAAACTAAGCATAAAGAGGCAATTGCTCAATTGCTAGGAGATTTAGCTATCGTAGAAACCTATTTTGCAATTCCCGGTAAAACTATTATTGAAAAACTTATTAGATCCTTTGACAAAGGGGATTATGGTCTATTAAGTCAAGTAATAACCAGTTCGACCAGAAAGATTGTTGATGATGTCTACAGTGGTCACCCCAATGCATCACAGGGAGAAGAGGATGAAGAATCCGAGAACGAATTAGATTCTAATACACGCCAAAACAGTCAAAAAAACTATTTCGAAGTTCTTTTTCTGGATAATTTGAATTCGAATGATGAAGCAAATTTGAAAGAAAAAATTAGAGATCTTCATGATCCGAACGATCAGTTTACTTATAACATTGTAGTTCAGCATTCCTTTCAGGATGCATTGATTGCACTCATTTTCAATCCTAACATTCAGGCTGTGGTGATTAGATATGCTACACCCTATCTGTCCACGAATGTTACACCGTTGATCAAACCTTATTTCCAAAATATCCTAAATATAGATTTGGAAGATCTTCCAGAGTCAGAGCTAGGTCCTAAATTAGGTCATTTGATCAAACAATTTAGACCAGAACTGGATACTTTCTATGTAACTGATACTGCTCTTGGCCACCTAGAAGAAACAACTTTATCAACTTTTAAGCGAATCTTCTATCGAAAAGAAGATTTACAAGAACTTCATCTAGGGATAATTAGAGGAGTAAACGAACGATATAACACCCCCTTCTTTAGTGCTGTGAAAGAGTACAGCCAAAAACCAACAGGGGTTTTTCATGCCATGCCAATTTCTAGAGGAAATTCGGTATTCAAATCAAAATGGATCAAAGATTTCGGGGAATTTTATGGAAGAAATATGTTCCTAGCAGAGACCTCATCCACCATAGGTGGAATGGATTCACTGTTACAACCAACAGGCCCACTAAAAAAAGCTCAGGAAATGGCCTCAGAAGCTTATGGGTCCTTGAGAACATTTTTTGTAACTAACGGAACATCAACGGCTAATAAAATAGTACTTCAAGCTTTAGTAGCACCTGGTGACTTGGTCTTAGTTGATCGAGATTGCCACAAGTCGCATCATTACGGACTGGTACTCTCGGGAGCATATCCGGTATACTTGGATTCTTATCCAATCGGAAAATATTCTATTTATGGCGCAGTCCCCTTAGAACAAATTGTCCAAAAGCTCTTAGTGTTGAGAACTGCTGGGCAATTAAACAAAGTTAAAATGTTGCTTCTAACTAACTGCACTTTTGATGGGATAGTTTATAATGTTCAACTAGTGATGGAACGTATCCTCGCGATTAAACCGGATATGGTATTCTTGTGGGACGAAGCTTGGTTTGCTTTTGCAGGATTCACTTACACCTACAAGCAAAGAACAGGAATGTTCAGTGCAAAAAAGCTGCACGACAAATACCAAACTACAGCCTACCGAAGCAAATATCAAAGTCATATCAGCAGTCTCAAACAAGGGGAAGAGTCTTCCTTGCCAGATCCCGATAAAGTAAAGATCAGAGTGTATGCTACTCAAAGTACACACAAAACGATGAGTAGTTTCCGTCAAGGCTCTATGATCCATATTTGGGATGAAGAGTTTAGGAAAAAGTCGGAAAATACGTTTCTTGAAGCTTACATGACGCATACGTCTACTTCACCTAACTATCAAATGTTGGCATCTCTTGATGTTGGAAGACGACAAGCACAGTTTGAAGGCTACGAAATGGTGGAACGTAGCATCGAATTGGCGATGGTTTTTAGAGCTAAAGTCATAGGAAATCCAAAACTGAATAAATACTTTAATGTGTTGACTGTAAAGGATTTCATTCCTAACCAATACCGAAATACCGGTTTAAATGAATACTACGATTCATCAAAAGGTTGGAATCGGATGGAAGGTGCTTGGGAAAAAGACGAATTCACACTTGATCCCACCAAAATCACCTTATTTATCGGGCGAACAGGAATTGATGGAGATACTTTCAAAAATAAGTACCTGATGGATAAGTACAATATCCAAATCAATAAGACCTCGCGGAATACTGTTCTTTTCATGACCAATATTGGGACGACTCGGGGAAGCGTGGCCTACCTCACCAAGGTGCTATTGGATATCGCAGAACAGCTCGATCAATATTTCGGATCGCTCAATTATCGGGAACGCGAAATTGCTGCTATAAAAATCGAGTCACTCACTAAGAATGTGCCTCCATTACCCGATTTCAGTTGCTTCCATTCTTCATTTTTGGCAGTGCCGGGAGTTCCTGGAGGGAATCTGCGAGCAGCTTATTTCCTTGCGTATGATGAGGATAACTGCGAGTACATCTCTATGGTGGATTGCAAAAAAGCAATTGAAGAAGGTAAGGAGCTTGTAGCCTCATCATTTATTATTCCTTATCCTCCCGGATTTCCAGTCCTTGTACCCGGTCAAGTGATCAGTGAAGGGATTCTTCGCTTCATGTTGGCCTTGGATGTATCGGAAATTCACGGTTATCGAGCCGATCTGGGGCTCCGGGTATTTCGAGAATCAGTGTTGAAACGCCAACAAACTGCAACCGCCATGGGGGCAATTGGGATCTTAAAAAAAACTAACAACAAAAACGTAGATTAATAATAAAGGTATGACTGCAAAAAAAAATGAAAAGACAAATCCTTCCAATCCAATATTAAAAGGCATATCCGATATCAGAAGATTCTTCTATAAGAATGAAACTCCAATCTATTTTATCAGTGCTACAAATTTTAATCTTTTAGGAGCAGATGAGTGGATCAAAGGCTTTAAGTTTATCAATAATATAGAGTGCTTTGATGGATTGCATCCAAATGTATTTTCACCTAAAAATGAAATGCCTCATAATAAGTTTGAGAGTATTGAGGACATTAATAATTACTTACTTCAGCACCCTGAAGTTCAGGCGTATATCCATTCAAGAAAGGTAAAAGGCAAAGCAGGAAAAGCGATGTTTTTGATGTTTGACGAAAAGACTGAAAAACTAGCTAAAAAGCTGGGGCTTGAAGTAATTTTTCCGAGTGCCAAGATGCGTAATTCGATGGATAATAAGGTGAATACCAATCGAATTGCGGAGAAAGCTGGCGTCCCTTGCGTGCCTTACATAATCTCTAAAGTAAAGAATTATGCTCACTTAGGTGAAGTATCAAATAAGACTCTTGGAGACGATCTCGTGATCCAAACACCATTTGGTGATTCAGGTCACACAACCTTCTTTATCTCAAACGAAAAAGAATATTTAAAATATGCTCCAGAAATCGAGCAAGAGGATGAATTGAAAATCATGAAACGGATCAACTGTCGAGGTTCTGCCATAGAGGCCTGCGTGACTAGAAATGGTACGATCGTGGCTCCTTTGATGACAGAGTTAGTCGGTTTTAAAGAGCTTACCCCCTATAAAGGAGGCTGGTGTGGAAACGAGATCTATCCAAATGCGTTTACTCCTGAGATTAGAAAAAAAGCCAGAAACTATACTCAGCTGTTTGGCAATCAGTTGAAAAAGGAAGGTTACAAAGGATATTTTGAACTTGACTTCCTAATCGATCAGGATAATGGCACGATTTATCTTGGTGAGCTTAACCCAAGAGTAACAGGAGCAAGTTCGATTACCAATCATGCTGTTTTTGCATTGGCAGATGCACCCCTTTATCTTTTCCACATCCTAGAGTGGATGGATCATGATTATGAGTTTAGTGTCAACGCACTCAATGATCGATGGGGAAAGCAAGAGAACATAGACAGTTGGAGCCAAATGATCATCAAACACACCGAAAATACTGTGGAGTATATTCATGATGCACCAGTCTCTGGAATATGGCAAATGTTTGATAATGGACACATTCAATTTGACCGAATGGATACACACAGGAGAGCTGTAGAAATAGAAAGAGAAGCCTTCTTTCTACGCATTAGCAAAAAAGGTGATTACCTCTACGAAGGTGCAGATATGGGTATCTTGGTATCAAGAGGCCGTATGATGACCGATGACTTCAAACTTTCGAACAGGGCAAAAGGATGGATTAAAGCTATCAAAGGTCAATATAAATCTATTCTAGTTGAAGATAAAATAGAGTTTGAAGGTAAAATAGAGTCTGCTAATTTAATTGGAAGCATGACTAAGTAGTCAACTTTTACTCGATATTAATAAACGTTACAATTCTATAATATTACCTCATTCTAACCTTAAACATCAATTCTATTCGAATTGCTGAGAACTATGCAGCGCCTTTTCACCTCCATTAGCGAGTCTACAGCAGACTTTAAATGGCAAAAATTCTTCCGCGACCGCTGGCCTTCATATAAGGCATGGCTTGACGCGAGAGGAACGGAGTACAACTCAAAAGTCTCAATTTCGGCACTCAAGATCTATATGCCAGAGCTCTTAGCGACCCACGACCACCTATGCAATTTGATAGGGACAGATGAAGCGGCAGTTTGCTTTCTTACTGGTTTTCAGCCGCCAAGCTATGCAAGTGCCTGCTCTCAGGCAGTCTCTACAAAAGGAAATGTGCAGTTGGTTCGTAACTACGATTATCATGCAGATCGCTTTGAAGGAGTTCTAATGAGAACCTCTTGGAACAGAAAAGCAGTAATTGCCAGTAGCGATTGCCTGATGGGAGTATTGGATGGAATGAATGAAGATGGACTCGCGGTCTCGCTTACCTTTGGTGGGCGCAAAATCATTGGTTTTGGTTTCGGAGTTCCATTTATATTAAGATATATCCTAGAGTTTTGCAATACAGTAAGTGATGCAGTCAAAGTGTTGGTCAGCATACCCTCACATATGTCTTACAATGTGACACTTGTAGATAAAAGTGGCGTTGTGAAAACAGTCCAGATCTCCCCGGATCGCAAATCGGTAGTGACTGACGCTGCTTTTACGACCAACCATCAAGGAGCAAGTAATTGGACAAAAAATAAGAACCATAATGAGACTGCTACCCGGGCAATTTTCTTGAAAGATATTTTGGATAGAGGAATGAGCGGTGATTCGTTAACCAATTCATTCTTACATCCCCCGCTATACAACCAAAACTATCAGCAAGGATTAGGGACCTTATACACGGCTGCCTATTATCCAGAAAAGGGATCAATGCAGCTTATTTGGCCAGGGCATAGAATAAATCAGTCATTTGATAATTTCACAGAGGGAAAGAAGGTTATCAAATTCAATCAAGCAGAGATTTCTAGCTTTTGATTTAGAAAAGTAGAAGAGACTTGTTACCGGTATAAAATTTTCAATTCCTAAGTTTAATTGAAGAATCTGAAGCATACTATTTTAAAAAACATGTGATTGTCCGCAATAATGCCAGTGAGCTCTTTTTCTGTACTTAACTGGCGGCAAGACCTGCCCCGGCGAGGCAGACTCATCAAGGCGAGGTGTGACGATCACGTTCCGATAGTCATTGGAAGAAATACCAGCAATGCTAGTGTTCGCCGTATGTTAAGTCACCTTTTGCCTTTTACTGGTCTAATTGCTGATGTAGATAAAAAAATAGTACGATTAACCTCTTTATTGCCAGTAAGCAGAGCGATTCAAAATATAATTGGCTTATTTTCGATAGCCACCGTGAGATAATTGGGCGTTTCGATCTTCTGTGTACCGTCCAAAAAAGAGAGGAAATAAAACACTATAATTTTAGAAACTCAACCATGGAATTTAAAAGCATAAACCCCTATAACGGAGAAGTGGTCGGTCAGTATCAGGCTCAGTCCGAATCAGAAGTAACACTAATGCTGAAAAAAGCTGCAGATGCCTTTATCACTTGGAAAAAGGTACCGATAGAAACTAGAGCCACCTTGATGACAAAAGCAGGAACTATCCTTCGTGAGAATTTAGAAGAATATGCTCAGATGATCAGCTCAGAAATGGGCAAACCTATTTCAGAGGCTCGATCTGAAGTAACCAAATGTGCTTGGGTCTGTGATTATTATGCGGAGAATACTGCGGCATTTCTAAGCGATGAGGTGATCGCCACGGATGCGCAAAGAAGTTTGGTAAAACATGAACCAATCGGCTGTATCCTTGCTATTATGCCTTGGAATTTCCCTTTTTGGCAAGTATTCCGCTTTGCGGCTCCTACACTTATGGCAGGAAATACCGGTATGCTCAAGCATGCAGCAAACGTTTTTGGCTGCGCCAAGCAAATCGAATCCATATTTGTAAAAGCAGGATTTCCCGAAGGAGTCTTTCAAAGTCTAATCGTACAGCATGATCAGATCGAAAGCATTGTTTCCCATGCGGCGATCAAAGCAGTAACTCTCACCGGAAGTGAACGCGCAGGAACAGCCGTAGGGGAAATAGCCGGTAGATATCTGAAAAAGTCGCTGCTAGAACTGGGAGGCAGCAATGCCTTTATCGTCTGGAAAGATGCAGATATCGACCAAGCTGTAAAAACTGCAGTCACTGCTCGGATGCTCAATTGTGGACAAAGCTGTATCGCTGCCAAACGTTTTATTTTAGTCGAAGATATTTATGATGAATTCGTCTCCAAATTCACTGTAGTAGTGAAAAATCTGAAATCCGGTGATCCGGCTGATAAGGAAACTCAAATCGGAACTTTGGCTCGAAAAGATCTGGCTGACGAACTTCAAAGCCAAGTGAAAAAATCAATTGATGCGGGAGCAAAATTACTCCTCGGTGGAAATCAGGATAATTGCTACCACGAACCCACTATTTTGGGAGAAGTAAAACCAGGAATGCCGGCTTTTGATGAGGAAACCTTCGGGCCTTTGGCTGCCATGATTCGTGCAAAAGATGAGGAGGATGCTTTTCGACTTTCAGAACTATCAATGTACGGCTTGGGAGTTACCGTTTGTACTACCAATATCGAAAAAGCCCTCAGTATGTCTGATCATGTATCCGATGGCGCTTATTTCATCAACGAACTGGTCAAATCTGATCCAAGACTTCCTTTCGGAGGAACAAAAAATTCAGGTTATGGACGGGAGCTTGCCAAAGACGGCATGATGGAATTCATCAATCGGAAGACTATCTACGTCAAATGAGTTCTAAATTCAACCGAGTCTTAGGCAAATGGGACATTTTCACACTTTCCTTCGGGGCAATGATTGGCTGGGGATGGGTTGTGCTCACCAGTGAGTGGATTCTGAAAGCTGGTGTCCTCGGAGCAATTCTAGCCTTTATTATAGGTGGATTTGTGGTGGTGCTGGTTGGTTTGACATACTCAGAACTTACCTCAGCTATGCCAAAAGTAGGAGGTGAGCATGTCTTCAGCTATCGTGGACTTGGATTAGACGCTTCCTTTTTCTGTACTTGGTTTATTATTCTTGGCTATGTATCTGTTTGTGCATTTGAAGCGGTGGCATTGCCTGTGGTGTTGGGTAATATTTTGCCGCTTTCCCAGGGTGAACCACTTTGGAGCATACAAGGCAATCCCATCTATTGGGATTGGTTGCTCATTGGCACCATTGGAGCGATTCTGATTGGTACCATCAACTTTTTTGGCGTCAAATCAGCAGCTTTTATCCAAACTATCTTTACGCTTTTTATCTTGGGAGCGGGTCTTATGCTGATCTTTGGAAGCTTCTTTTCTCCCAATGTTGCACGTACTTCGATTGAGGTTTGGAGTACAGAGAAGGTATCCACGGGCTTACTAACTGTAATCGTGATGATTCCATTTATGTTTGTTGGCTTTGATGTGATCCCTCAAGCCGCGGAAGAAATCAATCTACCCTTTAAGCAAATTGGAAAAATCCTGATCTTATCGGTAATTCTGGCTATTGTCTGGTATACCGCAATTATTTACAGTGTGGGAACAACACTCTCTACGAGTGAATTAGAAGCCAGTTCACTCGCTCCAACAGATGCGATGCAGAAAATTTATAAAGGAGTTTGGGCCAAAAACTTACTGATTTTAGCAGGTCTGGCGGGAATTATCACCAGTTGGAACAGCTTTTTTGTGGGTGCTACCCGTGCTATCTATGCCATGGGATATTCGGGAATGCTGCCTGAAGCATTTGCAGTTTTACATCCCAAATACAAATCTCCAGTGATAGCTATTTTGTTTGTCACTCTGACGTCAATACTTGCTACACTTTTTGGAAAAGAAGCTATGAGTTGGTTGGTCAACGCTGGAGGTCTGGGGATTGTAACCTCTTGGACTTTAGTAGCACTTTCTTTTTACCAACTACGAAAGAAGGAACCACTAATGCCTCGTCCATTTAAAGTGCCGTTTGGAAAATGGGTGGGTATTTTGGCCTTTGTATCCAGTTTGGGGTTATTTTATCTATATCTACCGGGAAATCCTTCCGCCCTCAATGGCATCGAATGGACGATCGTCGCTTGCTGGCTACTGATCGGATTGTTTTTCTATCTCTGGGCTAGTAGGGTTTATACCAGAAAAGGGATGAGAGATAAGATGGATGATCACTTGGAATAATACAGACTAAATTAAGCTAGAAACTTGCTGTCTTGGATAATATTAAACTACAATGGCGCCAGAGAATATTTTTTTAACCACATAGTCCACATAGAAAACATAGCATGTATATGAGCGAAAAATCTTTCGCCTCATCATTTATATGGATCATCCGAATTATCCCTTAGATACAATATATGGTTAGCCAATGATATTCAAATGTAATTCCCGGGTTTTGGTCGAAATGATTTCAACTGAGAAATTAACGGTTTGCCAAAACAAAGAGGTGTTATTTTTCACTACCTAGTCACATAGAAAATATAGCAACAGTAAGGGCGAAAAATCTTTTGCCTCATCATTTACTCTTCCCCATCAAACGCGAACCTAAATTTATAATGCCCCAATCAATAGCCCCCATCGAAAAACGCCTTCAACTCGGAATGACTGAGCGCTTGAAACTGGATAACCTTCCAAGATGGGTTCATGGCATTGGCTTGGGAGGAACTGGGTTCGTTCTGCTACTATTCATTATTATTTTTGCTGTATTCAGAGATATCCCAGTTTGGGCAGACTGGGTTCCTGCAGATGAATTCATCAACCCTCAATACGGAGAGCACATCTATCCCGACAGCATCTTCCGAACACGGATGAATACCTGGTCCAATCTTGTCTATGTATGTTTTGGATTTTATGTGATAGCCCTGGCCATTTACGATTGGAAGCGGAAACTCCCACTGGAGCGAGGTTACCTGACATTTGCTCCGGTACAGACTTTTCTCTTCGGCTTAGCTGGGATCTACCTTGGTCTGGGAAGCGGGTTTTTCCATGCTTCGCTGACTAGATATGGACAGCAATGCGATGTGGGCGGGATGTATGCCACCATGATCTGTATGGCAGCAATAGCAGTGGGGAGTTGGTTACCTCTGATGCGCTTACCTAAAACTCGTATTTTATTTCCCAGCTGGCAGATTCTTGGAGTTATCGTAGTTTTTGGCTCAGTTTATTTTTCGTACTACAAGTGGGAATATTCCTTTTCTCAGATCTCGACTTACCTCGGCGGAACGCTTTTTGTATTTGCCGGTGTGAGCCTGCTTCAACCCGGGAAATACGTTCAACTCCGCTGGTTTGTCGCTGGAGTACTAGCCATCACTTTGGGTTCAAAAATCCGTGACCTAGCTATAGCCGATCAATTTACTGGTCCCGATTCAATCTTTCAAGGTCATGCGGTTTGGCATCTGGTTTCCTGTCTATTATATGTATTTTTATTTCTATACTTTCGGTCGGAGGAGCGGGACAGTGCGCACTAGGCAGTAGCTAAACCTTTGAGGTTTTCTTTCAACCTCGAAGGTTTTATTAAGAAGGTATTTGAAATTAGGCTTAATGGATTTTTGAGATATAGGCGAAATAATAAAAATCTATTGGGAGTAGATCAGATAAAACAAAGCCTTGACATGACGAATCATTAATGAACTAGTGGTGTTAGAAATACAGAAAAGTAACCAGTTTTTTAATTGAAGGAACCCCATGAAAATCACATTAATTATATTCGGAATCATCATTGCACTATTTATAATTGTCCAGATTTTTGCAATGAGCAGTCAGCGAAACATTGAAACCTATTCGTATAAAGTCATTAAAAAACATGATCTATTTGAAATAAGGAGCTATGAGGCAACCTTGTTTACTTCGGTCCAACTCTCAGAAAATGGATATAAAAATGCTTCAGGCAAAGGATTCTCCATTTTGGCAGGATATATTTTTGGAGGAAACGACCGAAAGGAAAATATAGCTATGACTTCGCCGGTGGCTATGTCTTTGGAAGATTCCATGACGATGATGTTTATGGTTCCAAAGAAATTCACAAAAGAATCGCTTCCTCAGCCAAATCAATCTCGGATCGAATTTCGGGAAGAACCTGCAAAAACTGTTGCGGCCATTACTTTTGGAGGATGGTCTACAGATGAAAAAATCGAAGCAACTAAACAGAAATTAATAGCCGCTTTGGCTGCTGCAGGAATAAAGCATACCAATCGATTTTCACTTTTAGGATATAATGCTCCTTACGAGGTGCTAAACCGCAAAAATGAAGTTATCGTCGAGTTGGAAGGTGTGGGTTTGGATTGATATTTATTTTGGTCACAACCCCGAAAAAAAGTAATCTAAATAGAGCTGCTCAACTGCTTTTACTTAGTCAATGGAGTGAAAATAATTTCTGTAATCCACTCCATTGACGTTGTTTTACATAGACTGTTAATCAAAAATTAAAAGTAACAAGCGGAATATGATTTCTCGCTTTAGAAAAAGTATGCTTAAACAAATCTTATTCCAAAAGGTGCGCTTTCCGATCTCAAAACCAGACGGTATAAACTGTCATCAGATAGATTTTTTTTAGAGATATGAATTTTTAGAACAAGCCAATGCTAATTGGGACATTATGGATTGGTGTTTAATAAATTTTAAGTTGGCATTGCTGACTGTGAAAAAGTATTTACTCAAATAATTTTTCCCCAAGGCATAGCCTTTGTTGTTTTGAAGTCAAAAAAGAAAATATATGGCCCTATTAGGAAAGCTGGTAAAAGCTGGTGTTGACCTGACTGGAAAACTTCAATCAGGAGAAGATAATCCAAAAGAATCACAAGAAAACCAGCTTAAAGCGCTAGTGAGTCAAGCTAAAAACACAGCTTTTGGAAAATACTATGGTTTTGAACAAATCTTAAAATCTCCCGACTTGATTGCTGCTTTTAGAAAAGAGGTGCCCATTTTTAATTACGAGAAAATGCATCAGCAATGGTGGTCAAGGCAGGAACGTTTGGAAGATATCACTTGGCCGGGTAGACCTGATTTTTTTGCCCTAAGCAGCGGGACCACTGGCAAAAGCAGTAAACGAATTCCAATTACAAATGAGTTTATGGCCTCGATGCGATCAGTAGGAACTTCCCTGATCAATTCACTTCATGAGTTCGATTTTCCTGAAACTCTTTATGAATCTGAAGTGCTGATGTTGAGCAGTTCTGCCAAATTAGACAAAAACGAAAAGGGTTTTGAAGAGGGAGAAATCTCAGGGATAAATGTGAGTAATTTCCCCAATTGGTACGAAATGTTCTACAGGCCTGGAAAGGAAATTGCAGCCATCAGCGACTGGGACGAACGAGTTGAAGCCATAGCAGAACAGGCACCTCAATGGAACATTGGTGCAATAGCTGGAATCCCTTCTTGGGTGCTGCTAATGCTCAAGCGAATAATAGCTAAATATCAACTCACGGATATTCATGAAATCTGGCCTAACTTTCGGGTTTTTGCTTCCGGGGGAGTAGCTTTTGAAACTTACCGAGAAGATTTTGAAGCAATTTGCAAAACCCCAGTTACGATTTTGGATACTTATTTGGCTTCGGAAGGATTTATTGCCTACACAAGCACACCCGGATCCATGGCGATGAAGTTGGCCTTGAGTCATGGCTATTTTTTCGAGTTTGTACCCTTCGATGAGCGAGGGATATACGATTCCGGCGAATTACGAATTGATCCCTTGGTATTGGGAATCGATGAGGTAAAAGTGGGAGCCGAATACGTGCTATTACTGAGTTCCTGTGCAGGTGCTTGGCGCTATTGCATAGGCGATGTGATTCGATTTGAAAGCTTGAACCCGCCGCAGATTATAATTACAGGGCGTACCAAATTCTTTCTAAATGTGGTTGGATCCCAACTTTCCGAAGAAAAGATGGACAAAGCCATCTTAGAGTTGGCTGAAGTTTATAAAACTACCATCAATGAATACATGGTAGCAGCTATCAAAAATGAAGATGGAGATTATATACATCAATGGGTTCTAGTGTCGGATGTGGAGTCTGAAACTATATCTGATAAATTAGACGAGTTGCTCAAGTCCACGAATAAAAATTATAAAGTTGCAAGGTCAAAAGCCCTTAAAGATATTTCTGTAAAAGTCATTTCAAAAGGGAAGTATACCGCCTTTTTAGCTCAATCAAACAAGAAAGGAGGCCAAACTAAAACACCTAAAGTCATGAAGACTAAAAAAATGAAGTCGCTACTTGACTTTATAGCTCGATCTTAGGTTTTATTGGGACTACTTCTTCGGGGCACAGCTCCACTCCACGTACAGACATATAATATTTTTTGAGCTGATCTTGATATTTGGGAGAAATAAAGTCGTTTTCCAATAGGTAATTTTTGGTCGCGATTATTTCTTGTTTAAAGCCGTTCCTTATCGCAATGCTATCGGCCTCATGTTCACGCTCGCGTTTATAATCATCGGAAAGCGAATATCTGATTCCGTAGGCAATCATTCCTACATTTGAGTGATTTTCGTAGTCTACAATATGACCCAGCTCATGAGCAAACCATCCTCTCAATACCTTCTCAGGTAGATCGGCTACTTTTAGTTCTCCAGATTCAAGAATTTTTTTTGCCACATTCAATCTATACTGGCGACTTTTTCCAAAAATTTGACTTAACCCAAATACTGGCCTGGCTTGCATTGTTGAGGACTTCAGTCGTTTCTGTACTACTTCAAATTCATAAGCATGCAGCGACTTGTATTGCTGCCATACTTCAAGGAAAGCTTTTATGATTTTCTCATTGATATCAGGAGAAAAGCTAGGAGATTTTGTAGGTTCCGACCCTGAGGAGACCTGAGCCGATTTGAACGAAAGCAATACTAAAATTGTGAGAAAAAATGCTCCTGCGTAAACTTTGTGTTTGGTTTGCATTACTCGTAAACCGACAAAGAGCATACCATTTAATAGCTACTGAAATGTGGTAGATTCTTAAATCTGGTAAATTTTTTTGTTTCTGTTGATTTTTTTAGCCTATAAAACATCAGTTTTTAAACACAATCGCAAGATTGAAGTCCAGCCTTTGATTTTTCAAACGAAAATGGGAAATATTCATTATGAATTCTTATCATTTATAAATCGTGGTCATAGCTATTCAAATTGCTTGATTTAATTCTTTCCTATTCAAAGCTGCCTTTAATAGTAGGCTGGCTGCTAAGGGAGATTATTAAAAAAAATCAACGTTAGTATTTGTTAATTCTGTCCTACAATATTTTTGGAAATTATTTCGATAATTTGGGAAACCAATAATAACCTTCTCCATGAATCGAATCACTTCTCCAAACCCAATCGAATTGGGAAAAATTGCCGGAAAAGAAGGTGGCGTCCTAATCCGAAACGCAATCCAAAATCAGGGCTTTGCCAATATAATCTTGGCCACTGGCACCAGTCAATTTGAGACCTTAAATCAGTTGCTTGCTGAAAATGATATCGACTGGTCCAAAGTGACCGTTTTTCATTTGGATGAATATTTAGGCTTGCCGATTACCCATCCGGCAAGTTTTCGAAAATATTTACTGGAACGTTTCTTCAATCACTTAACCCAGTTGAAAGCCTACTTTTTAATCAATGGGGAAGTCAATCCTACAGCCGAATGTGCGCGCCTAGGGGAATTGATCAGCAAAAATCCAATTGATGTGGCTTTTGTGGGAATTGGTGAGAATGGTCACCTTGCGTTCAATGATCCTCCGGCAGATTTTGAGACGGAGCATCCCTACATGGTGGTCGATCTCGATCATGCCTGCCGAATGCAGCAATTCGGAGAAGGCTGGTTTCCCAGTTTAGAGGCAGTTCCTCAGCAGGCAATCAGTATGTCTATTCGGCAAATCATGAAATCGAAAGCCATTATCTGTTCCGTGCCTGATACCCGAAAAGCATTAGCAATAAAAAATTGCTTAGAAGGTCCAGTCACCCCGGATCACCCAGCTTCAATCCTCCAAAGTCACCCGAATTACCACTTATTTTTGGATGAAGGTTCCTCGTCACTGCTTTCGGCGCATTGATTGGAAAAGGCTTGTTTTGCTGAAGAAAAATTTTGTATTTAAAGCGATACTCAAATGAACATTCTGATAATTGTATGTATTTGCATTGCTGAGAAAACCAAAGTTTATTTCGGAACACATCGATCTCAAACATCCGACATCGGACATCCAGCATCAAACAACCGACAATAAGTAAAATAGGGCTTGCACTTATTCCAAACACAATTCCAGAATTCTATTAATTGCTTTCATCCCAAAAGAACTATGCCTTCAACATCAGTAGCCGTAAAAGCAGAGTCATTAAGCCAAAAAGATACCTGGATCTCGATTGCTATCATCGGTGTCCTTTTTTTTGTTTTTGGGTTCGTCTCCTGGATCAACGCCATCCTAATTCCTTATTTTAAAATCGCGTTCACCCTCAGCAATTTCGATTCCTATCTAGTTGCTTTCGCTTTTTACATTTCCTATCTGGTGATGTCGGTTCCGGCTTCTTACCTGCTCAAAGCTGTCGGTTTTAAAAAGGGGATGATGTTTGGCTTTTTCATTATGGCGGTGGGTGCATATATCTTTATTCCCGCGGCAATGGGTAGAACCTACGAAGTCTTTTTGCTGGGGCTTTTCACCTTGGGAACAGGACTCGCAGTGCTTCAAACGGCCGCTAATCCTTATGTGACTATTCTGGGACCCAAAGATAAAGCCGTTCAGCGGATCAGTGTCATGGGGATTTTCAATAAAGGAGCAGGAATCCTGGCTCCCATCATCTTTGCTGCGGTAGTCCTAAGGGTAGGGGATACAGAACTTTTCAATCAGCTGGAAACCATGGGAGAGCTCGAGAAAAATGCTGTGTTGGATGAGCTGATTCGAAGAGTAATTACTCCCTATGCTGTCGTGGGAACAGTCTTGGTGAGCTTGGGAATTCTGGTACGTTTTTCACCACTTCCAGAGATTGATACCGAGCATGAAAGTGCGGAGCTTGCGGTAGCAAATTCCAGCAAAACCTCCATCTTACAATTCCCTCATTTGATTTTGGGAGCCTTTGCTATTTTCCTTCATGTGGGAACCCAAGTGATTGCCATCGACACCGTGATTGGTTATGCCAATTCATTTGGAATCGGATTGATGGAAGCCAAAGTCTTTCCGTCATTTACGCTCGGTTTTACCATCATCGGATATCTGATCGGGATTTCTTTGATTCCAAAAATGATCTCTCAGGTCAATATTTTAAGAATTTGCACGCTGTTGGGAACGACTTTCACACTCTTGATCCTATTCACCTCCGGCGAGGTTACGCTTTTTGGCATTACCACAGATGTTTCCATTTGGTTTGTAGTGTTGCTAGGCTTGGCAAATTCGTTGGTTTGGGCAGGAATCTGGCCATTGGCGCTGGATGGACTCGGCCGATTCACCAAACTTGGAGCATCGATCATGATTATGGGACTTTGTGGAAACGCAATCATGCCCTTGATCTACGGATATCTAGCTGATCTGTACGATGTCGGGGTTGCTTATTGGGTACTTTTCCCATGTTATATTTACTTGGTTTATTATGCAGCTTATGGGCACAAGGTCAGAAAATGGGTCTTTTTAACATGAAGTCAATCATGACTCAAGTATCTCACGCCAAGATGATTATTTGCCAAGGGAGATTCCTCCCGATAGCTAGTAAGATGGCTATTCAAAAAATTATAATCCTATGAAAATTCAAGGGTATTCCTATCAAGACGGATCAGCGATCGAGATTTCTTTTTCCGAAGGAATCATTGACAGCATCTCTGAAACTCAAAACCCCTTAGAACAAGACCTGATTCTCGGGCCTGGCTTTACAGATATTCAGGTCAACGGGTATGGAGGCATCGATTACAATGAGATTCAGTCAGAACCGATGAATCTGGCTGAGATTTCCCGACTCTTATATAAGGAGGGTGTGACGACACATTTCCCAACGATCATCACCAACGATCCTAAGCAGATTAGTCAGTTGATTCTTCAGATTGTTTCCCTTCGGAAAAGCGATGAGTTTTCCAGAATGAGCATTGAAGGATTACATATTGAAGGTCCATTTATCTCGCCGATGGATGGTCCAAGAGGAGCGCATCCAAAGGAATTTGTCCGTGCACCCGACTGGAGCTTGGTTCAAAAATGGCAAAATGAATCCAAAGGCTTGATTAAAATGATCACGCTTTCGCCGGAATGGGAAAATACGGTTCCCTTTGTCGAAAGATGCATGGAACACGGTATTCTGGTTTCGATTGGCCATACGAATGCATCACACCAGCAAATACTGGATGCCGTTAATGCTGGAGCTAGTTTGTCAACCCACCTTGGAAATGGAACGCATCCAATCCTCGCCCGCCATCCCAATTATATCTGGTCACAATTGTCCCAAGATGAGTTGGGAGCATCGATTATTGCCGATGGATTTCATCTTCCGGCTGAGGTGATTCAGGTTTTTCAGAAGGTAAAAAAAGAAAACCTTATCCTTGTGAGCGACTCAGTTTCGCTGTCGGGAATGCCCGCAGGGGATTATACCCTACACATTGGCGGTGAAGTTACCCTGACACCGGAAGGCAAGCTGCACCTCAAATCTAATCCTTCGATCCTTGCCGGATCTGCATCCAATATCCGTAGTGGAATTTCTTTCTTGATTAAAAATAAGCTTGCCTCACTTACCGAAGCTTGGGAAATGGCTTCTGTCCGTTCCGAAAAACTTGTAAATCCAGGTCATCGCCTCTTCAAAGAAGGATCGATTGCTGATTTGATTGTCTGCCGAACCCAGGAAAATGGCGAACTAGAAGTGCTCAAAACTATCAAACATGGGCGAGAAGTATATTCCGCCTGATCATCCCTGTATCATTAATCCAAAACAAAAACCTATGAAATCGGGCAATTTAGACGCGACACTAGGAGGTATCATTATCAACCCCGCGAGATTCCATATGACCTTTGAAAATCAAATTATAATCACATGAAAAAGAACGTCAAACGAAGAAATTTCATCAAAACCGTAGCAACTGGTAGTCTCGGTTTGGGAGTGATGAGTTCGGCATATTCATTTAATATTTTGTCCCAATATCCGGTGCAAGACAAGGTTCGCGTCGCGATCATGGGGGTGAATGGGCGAGGTTCCCAACATGTTCAGGCTTTTGCAAAAGTTCCGAATGCAGCGATCGCATACCTCTGTGATGTAGATTCCCGAGCAGTCAGCAGTGGTTTGGCGCTGGCTGAAGAGTCCGGAGTAACCAGCAAGCCAGAAGGAATTTCTGATTTCAGAAGGGCTTTGGATGATAAAAATGTAGATGCAATTTCTATCGCGTTGCCTGATCATTGGCATACTCCGATGGCCTTGATGGCTTTGAAAGCCGGCAAACATGTTTATTTAGAGAAGCCGGGAAGTCATAATCCGGCAGAAGGGGAATTGCTTTCGAAGGCAACTTCGGCATTTGGAAAAATTGTCCAGATGGGCAATCAGCGAAGGTCTTGGCCAAGAGTGCAGGAAGCGATCGCCGAACTCCACGGTGGAGTGATCGGCAATGCCTATTACGCCCGCGCCTGGTACACCAACACCCGCCAATCGATTGGTTATGGAAAAGAAGTCACAGTTCCTGAATGGCTGGACTTCGAACTTTGGCAGGGACCGGCTCCGAGAGCTGCGTTCAAAGACAATCTGATTCACTACAACTGGCACTGGTTCTGGAACTGGGGTACTGGCGAAATAGTCAATAACGGAGTTCACTTTCTGGATTTGGCGCGCTGGGGCTTGAATGTTGATTATGCAAAAAAAGCCTATTCAAGCGGCGGTCGCTATCAATTCAAGGATGATTGGCAGACACCAGATACGCAAATTGCTTCATTTGATTTCGAAGCTAACAAAAGTATTCTTTGGGAAGGAAGAAGCTGTAATCGTATGGGGATCAACGAAATGGGTTCAGGGGTTTCTTTCCATGGGGAAAATGGCACGCTGGAATTGCTTGATAATTCCTACAAAATCTACGACAACGCAAACAAGCTTATTAAAAGTGCCGAGCCAACCAGCAATACGGTGGTAGATCAGCGAGGCGCTGGGTTTGATATGGATATTGCGCATTTCACGAATTTCACAAATGCAATTACGAAAGGAGAGAAGCAAATTTCTCCGTATCAAGAAATAGTAAAAAGTGTTATGCTTTGCCATATAGGCAATATCTCCTACCGAACAGGAAGAGCTTTGGATATTGACCAGAGTTCAGGGAGAATCCTAAACGACAAAGCCGCCATGAAGCTGTGGGGAAGAGAATACGAAAAAGGCTGGGAACCTAAACTATAATCGATCTCCAAAAGCTACAGCTTTAAATCCTACTCAATCCCAGTTAACAGTTATCAGTTTGGGACCAAACAGCTTTAATTATTACAATTCAAAGAGTTTTATACTAGCGTTTTATGAAAAAAAGCAGAAGATCTTTTATCAAAAAATCCAGCGCTTTGGGCGCTGCTGCAGGTTTTAGTACGTTGCCTTTTTCGCTCTTCGCAAATTCCAAAGCTGATCCCATCAAAATCGGAATCATTGGGCTGGACACTTCCCATTCCCCTGCATTTACCAAACTTTTTAACGGAGAAAATCCAAGACCAGAATTGGTTGGATTTAAAGTGACCGCGGCCTATCCTTATGGCAGTCAGGATATCAAATCCTCTATGGATCGGATTCCTGACTATATCGAACAAGTCAAAGAATTGGGTGTGGAGATCACGGATTCTATTGAAGCGATGCTGGAAAAAGTCGATGTGGTGCTTTTGGAAACCAACGATGGGAAACCAAGACTTGCCCAAGCCAGAAAAGTGATTCAGGCAAAAAAGCCCTTTTTTATCGATAAACCTGTAGCGGCGAGTTTTACGGATACTGCATTGATTTATCAAGAAGCAGAAGCGGCTGGAGTTCCCATCTTCTCGGCTTCCTCGCTGCGATATATGAGCAATGCGCAGGCAGTTCGGTATGATGGCAAAATCGGAAAGGTGCTAGGTTGCGATGCCTTCAGTCCAGCCACTATAGAAGCAGGACATCCAGATTTGTTTTGGTACGGAATTCATGGCGTGGAAATCCTTTTTACCGTGATGGGACCTGGATGCGAATCTCTGACCCGAGTAACAACTTCTGATACAGATGTGGTGACCGGGATATGGAAAGATGGAAGAATAGGCACTTTTCGAGGAACGAGAACAGGAAAACATGAATATGGTGGGACGGCTTTCGGTTCGGAAGGGAACTTGGTTTTGGGAAAATATGAAGGTTATGAACCCTTGGCGATGAAAATTGCTGAGTTCTTTAAATCGGGCATTTCTCCAGTGGATGCGACGGAAACTCTGGAGATTTATGCCTTTATGGAGGCAGCGGATGAAAGCAAAAGGCGGGGAGGGGAAGCGGTCTTGATCGGTCCTTTGATGTGAGAATGGGATAGAAGAGATGGGAGAATGGAGATTAGAGAGTAAGAGATTGGAAGCCCCGATAGGTACCTTGGGGAGAATCAGAGATCAGTAAATTAGTGGTTTTCCAAATCCGATGGATATTTTCTTTATCACATAAATATTTAGAAAACATACCATCCGTTAGGGCGAAATATTTTTCCCTCCTATCATTTGTAGGAGTCATCCAACCTGTCCCATAGGGACAAAATATGGGTAGTTTCCGGGTTTTGGCCGAATTGATTTCAATCGGGAATTGGTGTGTCGCCAAAATGAGTTGGTGTGTTTTTTCGACCACATAGTCACATAGAAAAGAAGAAAAATCATTTGCCTTTTCCATATAATAGTTACACCGTAGAACGCCAATCATTAACCATTTATGGGAGTCATCCAACCTATCCCATAGGGACAAAATATGGGTAGTTTCCGGGTTTTGGCCGAATTGATTTCAATCGGGAATTGGTGTGTCGCCAAAATGAGTTGATTTCAAGTTTTTCACCCCGTAAACGTAGAGAACACAAACGTTTCATCCCATTTAGAATGATGAATTTCTAATCACCCCATCAGTCTATTGTACATCAAAAATTTTATAGCTTTATATAAGCGGAAATTGTCTTTCCCGATTTTCAATTAGATTTAGAAAATTATCCCAAACGCTATGAAAAACTCACTTTTCGCTTTTTTAGTCTTACTGGTGGCATGTAGTCCTGATCAAGCTGATGAAAGTGGCGATTCAAACAAGAAGTTTATAAGCGTAGCAGGTATCAATCCTGATATCAATCCAGGGGATAATTTCTTTATGCATGTCAATGGAGTTTGGTATGACAGTGCAAAAATTGCAGATGATCAAGCAGGTGTGGGTTCCTATTCATTTTTGAATATTCCGCAAAAGCAATTGCTGGAAAATATCCTGGAAGAAGTTTCTACTCAGTCTCATCCTGAAGGAAGTATCGAGCAGAAAGTAGGTGACTTCTACTCATCCGGAATGGATGTAGCGGCAATCAATGCACGTGGTTTTGAGCCGATTCAGCCAATTCTAAACCAAATCGAAGCCGTCACGGATCTATCAAGTCTAACCAAGTTTATCACCTCTGAACTCAAGTCAAGTAATGAAACCTTAATCGGATTACGGATTTCTCCTGACGATAAAAATAGTAGTATCAACATCATTCATTTAACTCAAACAGGTTTGGGCTTACCGGACCGCGATTACTATTTCAAATCAGATTCTTCCACACTAGGTATTCAAAAGGCCTATCAAACTTATTTGACCACATTATTTGAACTGACAGGAACGGAGCAAGCGGAAGCGCAAAAAGCTGCCAGCAAAGTTTATGCAATTGAAAAGCAGTTGGCCGAATCCCATAAAACACGGATCGAACGCAGAGTGGTCAAAGAAAATTACCATAAATTGGCGGTAGCGGCAATCGAAAAAAAGAATAAAAATCTAGGCTTAAAGTCTATTTTGGCAGATTTAGCTTTGAAATCGGATTCAGTAGATGTAAGACAGCCTGCTTATTATGATCAGCTAAACAGTATGATGCTTTCAGTTCCTTTGGCCGATTGGAAGAACTATCTCAAAGCACATACACTTGCTTCTTATGCAGATATTCTGAGTACACCTTTTGAAAATGCAGCATTTGAGTATTCCAAAGTGGTTTCTGGGCAATCCAAGCAATTGACGCGAGCACAGCAAATGGTGCAGAAAGTAGATCGACAATTGGGCTTTGACTTAGGCCAATTGTATGTGAAAAGATACTTTAATGAAGCTGCCAAGCAGCGCGTGTTAGACTTGGTCAACAACCTTCAAAAATCCTTTGAAAACCGGATCGATCAACTGGACTGGATGAGCGACAGTACCAAAACTAAGGCAAAGGAAAAACTGTATGCGATCAATAAGAAAATCGGCTATCCGGATGTATGGAGGGAATATCCAGTAAGCATCGACCGAAACAAATACTTTGAAAATGTCGTGGCCCTGAAGCAGGATGAGAGCCAGTATCAATTGGCAAAATTCAACAAAGCACCCAATAAAGAGGAGTGGGGCACAACTCCAAGCACAGTGACGGCCTATTACAATCCTTCTCTGAATGAAATCGTATTTCCAGCTGGGATACTGCAGTTCCCGTATTTTGATCTTTATGCAGATGATGCGATCAATTATGGTGGGATCGGAATGGTGATTGGTCACGAATTAACTCATGCCTTCGACGATCAGGGAGCACAATATGATAAAGACGGAAATGTGAAAAACTGGTGGACTGAAACTGATTTTTCGAAGTTCAAAGCAAAAACCCAGCAGTTGATCGAGCGCTATGATACGTTTACGGTTTTGGATTCGGTACATGTGAAAGGTGCAATGACTATCGGTGAAAACACTGCCGACAATGGTGGGATTTACATTGCATATGATGCTTTCAAAATGACAAAGCAGGGACAGGATACAACCAAAATCGATGGCTATACGCCTGATCAGCGGTTCTGCTTATCCATTGCCAAAATCTGGAGTGTGAAAACCCGAGACGAGTTTATGCGCACTTACGTAAACACCAATTCACATTCTCCAGCTGTATGGCGCGTAAATGGACCTTTGATGAACTTTGATCCTTTTTATGCTTCCTTTCAAATACAAGCAGGAGATAAAAATTATAAGTCAGCATCGGAGAGGATTAGAATTTGGTAAATCTTGGTTGTTGATTATCAGTGACTGACTGTAGGTAATTGGTTTGTCAGGAATCAGCTAGTAGTTTATTTCATCATAAAGTTTTCTCCTGTCACTGCTTCGGAGACTGTCCAATGATTTTGAGCTACGCTGATGTCATGGCATCCGTCTAAAGATTTCACGTCCCCAAGATTCCCGTTTTCTTCCGTAAATTATCTGTAGGCAATGTATTTATCATCTTTCAAAGAGGATTCTAATACTGCCATTAGTGTTGGATTTACCTCAGATTCCCTATTCTGGCAAACTCAAGTTCGATCACCCACGGTATTCCATAGCGGACCGGCTAATTGTGCAATTTTTAAAAGAGGCGAAGCGAGATTTTGCTAGATAATATCCCAGATGGCTACCCAGAGATTTGATCTCCGACTTTTGACTATCGATCTCCGCTGCAGTTTATAAGAAAACAATCAGGCAGGCCTATTTATTTTGCCGTAAATAACCTATTTAGAATATGGTTTTTATG
>Ga0222647_1000186_pt1 | contig 33792 bp, 19 predicted proteins | sample AntAcemetagen333_FD_179864 | JGI IMG/M metagenome (GOLD analysis project Ga0222647, IMG submission 179864) | Saline water microbial communities from Ace Lake, Antarctica - #333 | ecosystem: Environmental > Aquatic > Non-marine Saline and Alkaline > Saline | place: Antarctica: Ace Lake...
AAATTTGATATTGGTTTCGACCTTTGTTTTTCGAGGTTGATTTTTATATATTTTGATTTACATTATGTATAGTTCCTTGACATTTTGGAATTTATAAGAAACTCGACCCTTGGGGTAAATCGTATCACCGGGGGCCGAAGTTTTTTTTATATTTTTTTGCTCGAAATTAGTGTTTTCTGTTGTTGCAAATGCTATATTTGGGTATTGTTTTGTTGCTTTTTGCAGCGGAACTTAATCGAACCACTTTTGGGATTGAAATATTTTCAATCCTACAAGCGTTCTTACAATACATTTGAACTTAATCGAACCACTTTTGGGATTGAAATACTTTCAAATATTTTGCCGTTTTTAGCGGCTCTAATAACTTAATCGAACCACTTTTGGGATTGAAATACTTTTGAGAATAATAAGCAACAAAAAAACGATACAAACTTAATCGAACCACTTTTGGGATTGAAATTCATATCGTTTATATGTTTTGATTCAAGAAGACGGCGAACTTAATCGAACCACTTTTGGGATTGAAATTAAAATGCGCTTGTCTTACGCCTTTAAAGGATTTCAAACTTAATCGAACCACTTTTGGGATTGAAATTATTTCCATTGGCGGTTTAGAAGATTTGGGATTCAAAACTTAATCGAACCACTTTTGGGATTGAAATTAAGACCTGTGAAGATGCTGATACTTGATAGTATCAACTTAATCGAACCACTTTTGGGATTGAAATTTACTCTTTCAAATAACTGCTTTTGTAAAGTCGTTTAACTTAATCGAACCACTTTTGGGATTGAAATCTTTCAGTCAAAGTTGCATAAATAGTTTGCAAAGCAAACTTAATCGAACCACTTTTGGGATTGAAATATAGTTGTGGTTCGTTTGGAGGTGGTTCGGTGGCGTAACTTAATCGAACCACTTTTGGGATTGAAATAAATCTCGTCATGGCAAACTGATAATCCTGTGCAATAACTTAATCGAACCACTTTTGGGATTGAAATCTTCCGTTAATTGCAGAATAATCTAACGCAATCGCAAACTTAATCGAACCACTTTTGGGATTGAAATTTTGCTGCTTTCTTAATTAAAGCTGCTCTAATGCTTAACTTAATCGAACCACTTTTGGGATTGAAATAATTAAGCCGGGAAAGTGTTTTGCTTGATTAATCGTAACTTAATCGAACCACTTTTGGGATTGAAATGCTTTTTTAAACATTTTAATATTTTCCGGCTCAGTTAACTTAATCGAACCACTTTTGGGATTGAAATTTCGATTGAGTCGGAATATTCGACCCCTTAACACGTAACTTAATCGAACCACTTTTGGGATTGAAATTCGTTTCCATCAAGTCCGTACTTTTCCGACTCAAATAACTTAATCGAACCACTTTTGGGATTGAAATAGCGTTATTTCGTGTCAAATCCGTATCGAATAAAAAACTTAATCGAACCACTTTTGGGATTGAAATAATTCTGACAAACTCGCACCACCTTCATCTAACTTTAACTTAATCGAACCACTTTTGGGATTGAAATAAATTGATAATCTTGTCAAGCGATAAGAAATTATTAAACTTAATCGAACCACTTTTGGGATTGAAATTAATTTTAAAGTTAATAATTTATGATACAATACGAAACTTAATCGAACCACTTTTGGGATTGAAATAAGATTTTGAACCGATTTCGATGCGTTATATATGTGAACTTAATCGAACCACTTTTGGGATTGAAATCGAAATGGACAAGCTACTCAACACGGTTTTATTTTAACTTAATCGAACCACTTTTGGGATTGAAATAAATTGCGATTTGGCGAGGTTATATATTTGAACTTCAACTTAATCGAACCACTTTTGGGATTGAAATTCATTTATCGACGCTATTGCCACTATTCCTGTACCGAACTTAATCGAACCACTTTTGGGATTGAAATCATCCTTATAAGAGAGTAGGGTGCGATTTGCAGCCGAACTTAATCGAACCACTTTTGGGATTGAAATCGGGCCAACAGGCTGTCACCGCAAATTAAAAAACTAACTTAATCGAACCACTTTTGGGATTGAAATAAAAAATGGATAAAAACATATTAATACAATTTATCGAACTTAATCGAACCACTTTTGGGATTGAAATGGTTTTGCAACGGGCGGGGTTGTTGGTCAAATGGCGAACTTAATCGAACCACTTTTGGGATTGAAATATGGCTTAGATATGGTTGACCTTGAGCAGCAAATCGAACTTAATCGAACCACTTTTGGGATTGAAATATCGTAAACATTTCCTCCTGAAGGTGAGTTTTTTGCAACTTAATCGAACCACTTTTGGGATTGAAATTTCATTTGCAATCAATTCTAAATTCCATTCGCCATCAACTTAATCGAACCACTTTTGGGATTGAAATCTTTTAGAACTTTCGTAAGTTGTGCTGCAAACTCTTAACTTAATCGAACCACTTTTGGGATTGAAATCTCCGTTGTATCTACGTTTTGCCATTCATTTGCAATAACTTAATCGAACCACTTTTGGGATTGAAATTTTAAGCGTCAACAATATCAGTAATTCTACGATAACAACTTAATCGAACCACTTTTGGGATTGAAATATAATTTCGCCTTCGCAAAAAATAGCGTTTTCACTAAACTTAATCGAACCACTTTTGGGATTGAAATTTAAGTCATAAACTTCGCAAATATCACTTTTTACTAAACTTAATCGAACCACTTTTGGGATTGAAATAGCAAAACAATTTCACGAAGTACAAGCGGCAACAGAACTTAATCGAACCACTTTTGGGATTGAAATCTGTATTGGTAGCGTTTATTTTTGAGCGTGGAATTTAACTTAATCGAACCACTTTTGGGATTGAAATACACAAATTCACGTTTTTTAAATTTTTCTGATAGCTAACTTAATCGAACCACTTTTGGGATTGAAATTCCAATACGCTTTACGGCTTTCGTCAGTTTCGTATCAACTTAATCGAACCACTTTTGGGATTGAAATAACGTATGTATAAATTCGCCTACTTTTAAATTACAAAACTTAATCGAACCACTTTTGGGATTGAAATAATTTTCTTACTATTGCTTTGTTTAATCCTCGCTTAACTTAATCGAACCACTTTTGGGATTGAAATAACTCGGCACTAAATTCGATTTGCGGTCGAATTCTGAACTTAATCGAACCACTTTTGGGATTGAAATTTTTTTTATATGTTTTGTGATTAATTAATAATATAAACTTAATCGAACCACTTTTGGGATTGAAATTTTCATCGTCTGCGTTTCGTTGACGTTTTGTTGACGAACTTAATCGAACCACTTTTGGGATTGAAATATGACGAGTAGACTCAGAGAAGAATTAGCACTTTATAACTTAATCGAACCACTTTTGGGATTGAAATCAACTCTAAAAAAGCGGTCGTTAATGCGATTCCTTTAACTTAATCGAACCACTTTTGGGATTGAAATCCCCAAAAAGGCGAGGGTTTTTTTTTGCACACATTAACTTAATCGAACCACTTTTGGGATTGAAATTTAAGTTGTTAATCATTGTAAAATTGATTGCAACAAAACTTAATCGAACCACTTTTGGGATTGAAATTTACATTATTTAAAACAACGTTTTTACAGTCTGTTAAACTTAATCGAACCACTTTTGGGATTGAAATAACTTCAAATATTCGTTATCGCGCGGTTTGAACTTAAACTTAATCGAACCACTTTTGGGATTGAAATAAGCATTTATAATTGTTATGTAATATGCTAATTGTAACTTAATCGAACCACTTTTGGGATTGAAATTCTGTCAAGTTCCGCGTATAATATAAAATCGTCTTTAACTTAATCGAACCACTTTTGGGATTGAAATACAAAATGACGCAACCAAGCGAAATTTCAAAATCTTAACTTAATCGAACCACTTTTGGGATTGAAATCTTAGTGATTTTTACAAGCATAAACAGATGGCTGATAACTTAATCGAACCACTTTTGGGATTGAAATAAATCGAGTCAATCATTTAATGCAAATCGGATTTAGAACTTAATCGAACCACTTTTGGGATTGAAATATGTAGGTGGTTAGGTGGCGTGGGTTCGTTCAGCAGAACTTAATCGAACCACTTTTGGGATTGAAATGTATCCAATGTAGGTGGCTTCGGTGGCGTTTCGGTGAACTTAATCGAACCACTTTTGGGATTGAAATATGTAGGTGGTTAGGTGGCTTCGGTTCAGAATCCTGAACTTAATCGAACCACTTTTGGGATTGAAATATGGAGGTGGCTTCGGGTTCGTGGGTTCGTTAAGCAAACTTAATCGAACCACTTTTGGGATTGAAATTTTTCGTACGTTTTCGATAAACATTTGCGACTTATAACTTAATCGAACCACTTTTGGGATTGAAATATCGTTTATTTCAGTTCTAACGCCATTAATAAAAAGAACTTAATCGAACCACTTTTGGGATTGAAATTTTTTGATACGTTCACGCATATAAGCAGTTGTATGAACTTAATCGAACCACTTTTGGGATTGAAATCTGATTATATGGTATTTTTGAAGTTGATACAATCATAACTTAATCGAACCACTTTTGGGATTGAAATAATTCGTTAGGGAAATTGATATAATTTACAAATACTAACTTAATCGAACCACTTTTGGGATTGAAATACGGTTATTAAGTCCTTTGGAGTCTGTGAATACCCAAACTTAATCGAACCACTTTTGGGATTGAAATAATGGTTATCGAAATAGTTTAATATTCTATCCTTTGAACTTAATCGAACCACTTTTGGGATTGAAATAAATGAATTGTAAAAATCTTTGTTTGTGGCTTCGTTAACTTAATCGAACCACTTTTGGGATTGAAATAATTTTTTAAGGGCAAATAGTTAGGGATTATGGTAGAACTTAATCGAACCACTTTTGGGATTGAAATTTTGATTCTAATAATTTAATGTGTTCGTCCTTAACAAACTTAATCGAACCACTTTTGGGATTGAAATAAGTTATAAGCCTTTTCACTTTTACACGATTAGAATAACTTAATCGAACCACTTTTGGGATTGAAATTACGTATTTTTGAAGCGGGTAACAACAGGATAAAAAACTTAATCGAACCACTTTTGGGATTGAAATCTATTATACTTTCGTAACCGTGAACGCCTAAAAACGAACTTAATCGAACCACTTTTGGGATTGAAATATTCATTACCAAGTTCCCACTTTTGAACCATTCTTTAACTTAATCGAACCACTTTTGGGATTGAAATAAAACTTTAATTTAAACAATCAAAATATTTAAACGAAACTTAATCGAACCACTTTTGGGATTGAAATCACTTCAATAGTAACGGCTTACACGTGCTTAAAATAACTTAATCGAACCACTTTTGGGATTGAAATAGTTTGGTATCTTTTAGCAATGAGTTTGGAGCTATGAACTTAATCGAACCACTTTTGGGATTGAAATTTAAGTCAATTTGTAAGTTTGTAAGGCGTGTTATTAACTTAATCGAACCACTTTTGGGATTGAAATCCGTTACATCTGTAACCGACTGATCCTGCCCCCTGTAACTTAATCGAACCACTTTTGGGATTGAAATTATAACGCAAGAGGAAATATTTAATCAAGCGGCAGGAACTTAATCGAACCACTTTTGGGATTGAAATCTATAATATCGCTTTCGTTAATCATTTCTTTTAGTAAACTTAATCGAACCACTTTTGGGATTGAAATAACGGCTTATGGCTTAGGGTTTTTTGAAGTGTCAAGAACTTAATCGAACCACTTTTGGGATTGAAATCTTTTCTATGTGCAAATGGTTTTGCATTGTTTGGCTAACTTAATCGAACCACTTTTGGGATTGAAATATTATAAAGTTTTCGATTTTGTCGCCTATTTTAATCAACTTAATCGAACCACTTTTGGGATTGAAATGGGGAAACGTGGTCACAATTTACTATTTATAAGATTAACTTAATCGAACCACTTTTGGGATTGAAATATACTTGTGCATAAAATGCACAAGTTCACATCATTAAACTTAATCGAACCACTTTTGGGATTGAAATATGGAGGTAGCTATGTGGTTTGGGTTTGTTTGGTGGAACTTAATCGAACCACTTTTGGGATTGAAATTTTATAAAATCATCAAAGATATTTTAATATTTCGGAACTTAATCGAACCACTTTTGGGATTGAAATTTATTCTTTTCGTTCTTTTCCATTTCTCTCATTTGAACTTAATCGAACCACTTTTGGGATTGAAATCGCTTTTTTCAATGTTCAAAAGCGAAGCTAAAAAGTAACTTAATCGAACCACTTTTGGGATTGAAATTCAAATGATAGCGAAACGATAATACATAAAGCACCGAACTTAATCGAACCACTTTTGGGATTGAAATCGTGATGCTGTCAGTATATTCATAAAAAAAGATAAAAACTTAATCGAACCACTTTTGGGATTGAAATTTATCATTTATAATTGGTGGTTTGGCTTTGGCAGCAACTTAATCGAACCACTTTTGGGATTGAAATGTAAATGTTTTTCGTAACGAAATCGTTTACGGAAACAACTTAATCGAACCACTTTTGGGATTGAAATTCGTTATATTTCCAACCGCAGCTGAAATTTCTTCAGAACTTAATCGAACCACTTTTGGGATTGAAATTAAACAGTGAGAAATGGGAAATGCAATTGGATTTTGAACTTAATCGAACCACTTTTGGGATTGAAATAAATCTAAGCCATACCCGACCTGCTTTGCATCGGTTAACTTAATCGAACCACTTTTGGGATTGAAATTATTTTGAGTCGAATATGGTTGGCATTACGGTGTCGAACTTAATCGAACCACTTTTGGGATTGAAATAGTTTTGCTTCTGGTTCTGATGCTGGTACGTCATTAACTTAATCGAACCACTTTTGGGATTGAAATTTGGCTGCTTTGGCTGCTTTGCGCATTTTAATTGCAAACTTAATCGAACCACTTTTGGGATTGAAATAAAGCATTTCTTTTTTCTCTAATTCTATTGTCATTTAACTTAATCGAACCACTTTTGGGATTGAAATTATTTGAGATGTTTTGGGCATTTCCAATTGTTCATAACTTAATCGAACCACTTTTGGGATTGAAATTTATCTTCTTGCATACTCGCAATAGTCTTAGCAGGAAACTTAATCGAACCACTTTTGGGATTGAAATTTTTTACAATATGTCAAAAATACAAATTAATATTTAAACTTAATCGAACCACTTTTGGGATTGAAATTTTTGGATAAGGCAGAAGCGAAAGACAAGATTAATCAACTTAATCGAACCACTTTTGGGATTGAAATTTATTAAAAGAGTTCGTCTTACCAATTGTTTTAGTCAACTTAATCGAACCACTTTTGGGATTGAAATCAAAGGGCAAACGGTTGACGATTACGAACTTTATGGAACTTAATCGAACCACTTTTGGGATTGAAATCAAACAAAACCGACAACCAAACTTAGACAGATGCACAACTTAATCGAACCACTTTTGGGATTGAAATCACCCGACTATAAAAGGGAAAATTTCAATATAAAAAAACTTAATCGAACCACTTTTGGGATTGAAATAGAGGTAGGGGCTTTTAGCGAGTTAAAAGGGGCACAAACTTAATCGAACCACTTTTGGGATTGAAATCCAAGTGCCGCCGCCAAAATAAATGCGACTATAAAAAACTTAATCGAACCACTTTTGGGATTGAAATAGTAAGTACCCAAAAAAAAGCCGCTACGATAATTCGAACTTAATCGAACCACTTTTGGGATTGAAATCCGCCAAAAATTGAACTTTGAAGAAATCCGTTTGAAACTTAATCGAACCACTTTTGGGATTGAAATCAACCAATACAAGTTCGTGGCTCGTGGTCAATTTTGAACTTAATCGAACCACTTTTGGGATTGAAATGTTTTTTTGATGCCGGTTTTATTTCTTCATCTGCTAACTTAATCGAACCACTTTTGGGATTGAAATTTTATATATGGATCTTTTAGGAAGTCCGGCCAGCCGAACTTAATCGAACCACTTTTGGGATTGAAATTAATTTTATATTCCTAAAAAGTCGCTTAATAATTCAAACTTAATCGAACCACTTTTGGGATTGAAATTTTATTTTTATTTGTCGCTCTTGAATAGTGCATGATAACTTAATCGAACCACTTTTGGGATTGAAATTCAATTTAGAAAATGGTGGAGTGATCCAGGTTCAAAAACTTAATCGAACCACTTTTGGGATTGAAATTAACTATTGCCTAAAAGTTTAATTCCTTCTTCGTAAACTTAATCGAACCACTTTTGGGATTGAAATAAAAATTCGGGTAATTCTTTTGCAATTCTTGAATCAAACTTAATCGAACCACTTTTGGGATTGAAATTACCGATGTGGTAAGGCTTTTTTTGATTTGTGATTTAACTTAATCGAACCACTTTTGGGATTGAAATAAAACGACGCCGTACCCGTCTCCGTTTCCGTTGTAAACTTAATCGAACCACTTTTGGGATTGAAATAAATAATAGAAAGTTTTAATTATAATTTAAGTCTGTAACTTAATCGAACCACTTTTGGGATTGAAATGTGAACATTGTTTTAATTTCTGTTATTTGTTCGGCTGAACTTAATCGAACCACTTTTGGGATTGAAATTTTTCTGCCGTGTTGTCAAAAATATTTACTATCCGAAACTTAATCGAACCACTTTTGGGATTGAAATAAGGTCAAAACAATTTCCGCCTTCCGAGCTGCTGAAAACTTAATCGAACCACTTTTGGGATTGAAATCTTGATGGTACGAACAGAAACACCCGTTTTTTCTGAACTTAATCGAACCACTTTTGGGATTGAAATAAAATATTAGGTCTAAGTACTTCACACAATCAAAAAAACTTAATCGAACCACTTTTGGGATTGAAATGTGCGAGGATTATCAATCAAATTTTGAATTAATGTGAACTTAATCGAACCACTTTTGGGATTGAAATATTTCCTGAAAGCCAGACTTCGCTATAAACGTGTGAACTTAATCGAACCACTTTTGGGATTGAAATATGATAAGCGGTGCGCCTACAATGATTGTACGAACTAACTTAATCGAACCACTTTTGGGATTGAAATGTTCATGAATTAGCAATAAGGTTAGATAAAGAAAATAACTTAATCGAACCACTTTTGGGATTGAAATTCATTTACCAAATATTCCTCTATTTGAACATCATAAAACTTAATCGAACCACTTTTGGGATTGAAATTTGTCGGGTCTGAACATTATGAGAATCGGATTGCATCAACTTAATCGAACCACTTTTGGGATTGAAATCGGGTGGGAAAATCACCCTGCTTATTCGCAATTATGAACTTAATCGAACCACTTTTGGGATTGAAATTTGTTGCTTATGATGAATTTTTGATAATACTAGATTAACTTAATCGAACCACTTTTGGGATTGAAATGAGAAAATCACGATTTTTATAGGGAAGATCTTTGGGAACTTAATCGAACCACTTTTGGGATTGAAATAGAAAAGTACGCGACGGAGGATTATCCCACTTTGCGTAACTTAATCGAACCACTTTTGGGATTGAAATACTATCAACCCATCGGACTGGTCGAGCACGTTCGTAAACTTAATCGAACCACTTTTGGGATTGAAATTAAAAGCGGTGCGAGCAAAACAAAGTCAAAAAACAAAACTTAATCGAACCACTTTTGGGATTGAAATTTATTTCATATAATCCAATATCAAATTTTTGCCCTTAACTTAATCGAACCACTTTTGGGATTGAAATATAATGGATGAACACTATTTGCAAGATATAGAAATGAACTTAATCGAACCACTTTTGGGATTGAAATATTATTTTGGCAACAATCCAATAAAACATTTGATAGAACTTAATCGAACCACTTTTGGGATTGAAATGAACCAGTCCACTCTGCATTATTTTCTAAAAAATGAACTTAATCGAACCACTTTTGGGATTGAAATACGCTACCGATGACGAGATTCTCGTCATCGGTGCGAAACTTAATCGAACCACTTTTGGGATTGAAATATAGTTTGCCGTGTGTTTTTCTTCTGATAGCAATGAACTTAATCGAACCACTTTTGGGATTGAAATATGACATATTCATAAAGTATAATTGTTTCACTATTTAACTTAATCGAACCACTTTTGGGATTGAAATTGAAATAGTCAGCAACGGATTCAATCAAAATATAGAAACTTAATCGAACCACTTTTGGGATTGAAATATGCAAAGATTGAAACGGTTTTTATCAAAAATACAGAAACTTAATCGAACCACTTTTGGGATTGAAATGCTGCTCGCTGCCCCAACACGGTCGTTACTTTCGAGAACTTAATCGAACCACTTTTGGGATTGAAATTTTCTAATGTAATTTCATTTGTCGCTTTAGTTTCTAAACTTAATCGAACCACTTTTGGGATTGAAATTGAGCGAAATATTTATTGATTCTTACGGAAAAATTTGAACTTAATCGAACCACTTTTGGGATTGAAATTAGGTGTGACAGGTCGTAATGTAGGTAATTATAAGCAACTTAATCGAACCACTTTTGGGATTGAAATAACTTATAAAGCATATTAGCTGCCTCGTTATCATTTAACTTAATCGAACCACTTTTGGGATTGAAATGAGAACTTTATAAGATGCCCAGTTTGTGAAGTTCCGAACTTAATCGAACCACTTTTGGGATTGAAATAATTCTTATCCTCTCGACAAAACTGGCGAGTTAATAAACTTAATCGAACCACTTTTGGGATTGAAATTAATAATTTTATTTTTTGAATGATTGATTTTGTATAAACTTAATCGAACCACTTTTGGGATTGAAATGCGGAGGTTGTAGAATATGACGAGTTTTTGGAGCGGAACTTAATCGAACCACTTTTGGGATTGAAATCTACAAATCCATCACTAACATTTTCATTATCTTTTGAACTTAATCGAACCACTTTTGGGATTGAAATTGATGTCGTCAAGTCCTAACGCCTTAACTTTATTATAACTTAATCGAACCACTTTTGGGATTGAAATACAAAACATAATCATCATGGAAAATACAAATGTTTAAACTTAATCGAACCACTTTTGGGATTGAAATTTGCTTGATTTGTAATTTGTAAAAGCCGCCGCCGCAACTTAATCGAACCACTTTTGGGATTGAAATATCGTAAGGGTCGTCTGAGTTTGTAGAATCTAAATCAACTTAATCGAACCACTTTTGGGATTGAAATACAACTGTTAAATTTGTACTTTGAATTGCAAAAACTAACTTAATCGAACCACTTTTGGGATTGAAATGCGTAATGCTGCCACCGCGCGGGCTTAACATTATAAACTTAATCGAACCACTTTTGGGATTGAAATAAAATGTACTCAACACAATTATATTTATTATAAACAAACTTAATCGAACCACTTTTGGGATTGAAATATTCGAGTACGAGTCTGTGATGTCAATATTACTTGTAACTTAATCGAACCACTTTTGGGATTGAAATAAAAAAGCGTAATTATGTTCGTAATTGTTTCAATTGAACTTAATCGAACCACTTTTGGGATTGAAATCAGGGTTCTCTGTGTATTCCATGAACCGTTTTGTTTAACTTAATCGAACCACTTTTGGGATTGAAATGTTATAGACTCTTCTCTTGGAGAAATGAATTTCAAAAACTTAATCGAACCACTTTTGGGATTGAAATTTGAATGACTTAATCAAATCATCTTTTGAACAGTCCAACTTAATCGAACCACTTTTGGGATTGAAATAATAATTAAATTCGGATTCGTTGTAATTGAAATTAAACTTAATCGAACCACTTTTGGGATTGAAATAAAATAAAGACTATAATCTTGATGGTTTGCTGGGTGAACTTAATCGAACCACTTTTGGGATTGAAATGTTGTTCTGCGGTTAAAATTGTACTTTCGATTGTTAAACTTAATCGAACCACTTTTGGGATTGAAATCTATCTCGATGAAAATCCCAGCGATCGGTTTAATACAACTTAATCGAACCACTTTTGGGATTGAAATTACTTTGTCCCGGGAACGATAGTTATAGATTTCTTCAACTTAATCGAACCACTTTTGGGATTGAAATGATTAAAATAGATAAACATCCTAGAAAATTAATCATAACTTAATCGAACCACTTTTGGAATTGAAATTTCTTGTAAAGTCTTATCTTTCACCTCGACTAACTAACTTAATCGAACCACTTTTGGGATTGAAATTCGGTTGACCTGTTTATTGCCAAAACGGCTGCTCAAAACTTAATCGAACCACTTTTGGGATTGAAATTCATCACTTTGATAGCTTAGACCAAGTTCCGATAAAAACTTAATCGAACCACTTTTGGGATTGAAATGTAAAAAAGATATGTCATTGACACTCGCAGAAATTAAACTTAATCGAACCACTTTTGGGATTGAAATGATGGTGGTGTAACTAATATCAAAAGTTCAAAGGGGAACTTAATCGAACCACTTTTGGGATTGAAATGTGAACATTGATTGGATTTCTGTTATTTGTTCGGCTAACTTAATCGAACCACTTTTGGGATTGAAATATTTTTATTATTGTTTCTAAAACTTTGACGGATAAAAACTTAATCGAACCACTTTTGGGATTGAAATATTGGAGCAGTGCCGCTTTGCGGTTCAGCAAGATTGAACTTAATCGAACCACTTTTGGGATTGAAATCTTATCGGTTAGGATAAACGGTTTTTTTAAAAGTTAAACTTAATCGAACCACTTTTGGGATTGAAATTTTTGCAAGATGCAATCGCTCATTATTCGATTGTTAACTTAATCGAACCACTTTTGGGATTGAAATATAACTGGAACCGTCAATTTTTGACAAGCAGTTATAAACTTAATCGAACCACTTTTGGGATTGAAATATCGCATCTACAAACGAACCGCCCAAACTGTCGATAAACTTAATCGAACCACTTTTGGGATTGAAATACTTTGAACGATAAACTATTCCCGTTTTTGATACGAACTTAATCGAACCACTTTTGGGATTGAAGTTTTTTTTATCTTGCTCAGACATATAAATCATTAAGAACTTAATCGAACCACTTTTGGGATTGAAATATTAAATATTTTGGTTGAATCCCTTTAAAGTTATAAAACTTAATCGAACCACTTTTGGGATTGAAATATTATTAAGGTTCTAAGGCTTGATAGTGTTTTTGATAACTTAATCGAACCACTTTTGGGATTGAAATCATCCAAAGCACTTGTAATTGTTGTGTACAATTGAAACTTAATCGAACCACTTTTGGGATTGAAATACTGCAAGCAAGCAAACTTGGGGGCTTAATCGTAAAAACTTAATCGAACCACTTTTGGGATTGAAATATTTTTGAAAGTAGCAATATAACCACACCACAAATTAACTTAATCGAACCACTTTTGGGATTGAAATATCCGTTGTATCGAGTTTCCAATCCGTTGTATCGAGAACTTAATCGAACCACTTTTGGGATTGAAATTGTATTTTCGGGTGCAAATTTCACATCAAAAAAACTAACTTAATCGAACCACTTTTGGGATTGAAATTTTAGGACGTTCCCTATAAATTGATTATCCGATAAAAACTTAATCGAACCACTTTTGGGATTGAAATAATTCATTTTGATAATGTAGCGTAATCGAATTGCAAAACTTAATCGAACCACTTTTGGGATTGAAATACTTTAAATTTATTATCTTTTTTTCGAGGTCATCTAAACTTAATCGAACCACTTTTGGGATTGAAATGTAATAGATGCTGACGTACGGAAAAAGATAGAACTTAACTTAATCGAACCACTTTTGGGATTGAAATCTATTACCAACACGAACCAATAAAACAATTAACAAAAACTTAATCGAACCACTTTTGGGATTGAAATTTGGATAAAGGATTCTAAACCTGCTTAACGAACCCAAACTTAATCGAACCACTTTTGGGATTGAAATAACAAACCCACGCCACCGAACCGAACCCGAAGCCACAACTTAATCGAACCACTTTTGGGATTGAAATCTTTTGTAGATTTCATTATAAATGATTGCTAACCACAACTTAATCGAACCACTTTTGGGATTGAAATATTTCAACCACTTCGGCATAAAATGTTTCTCTAAAAAACTTAATCGAACCACTTTTGGGATTGAAATTGTGTGCCAGTTTGCCCAGCCATTGTACTTTTTCATAACTTAATCGAACCACTTTTGGGATTGAAATTTTTCCTTCACAATTCTTTTAATGTTCGCTTCGATGAACTTAATCGAACCACTTTTGGGATTGAAATTTTCCTAATTTGCTATCAATATACTTTACATAGTGAACTTAATCGAACCACTTTTGGGATTGAAATAAACGCCACAGGGCTGGGTAGAAACAGTGCTTTTTAAACTTAATCGAACCACTTTTGGGATTGAAATTGCAAAATTGGTTGATTTGGTTTCAAAGTTAGCAACAACTTAATCGAACCACTTTTGGGATTGAAATTCCGTGACGCGCGTAATCCAAGGTTCACACCGTTAAACTTAATCGAACCACTTTTGGGATTGAAATTTTTTGTATTGAAGTGAACTAAAAAGCCTTAAAACTAACTTAATCGAACCACTTTTGGGATTGAAATTACAAGAGGTTGCGATTACGTTATGCGATAGCGAATAACTTAATCGAACCACTTTTGGGATTGAAATTTTCGGGCAAAGCGCTCAAAAACTTCTCGACTGGGAACTTAATCGAACCACTTTTGGGATTGAAATAATTCTTATCCTCTCGACAAAACTGGCGAGTTAATAAACTTAATCGAACCACTTTTGGGATTGAAATTCTAAAACAGTTTCCTTTACCATATCTCCGTTTAGAAACTTAATCGAACCACTTTTGGGATTGAAATTCCTAAAGGATGCCTTCTTAATACTCGATTTCCAAAACTTAATCGAACCACTTTTGGGATTGAAATTTGGCAGGTTCGTTGGGTGTTCGTTGGGTGTTCGGAACTTAATCGAACCACTTTTGGGATTGAAATTGAGTGAGAAAAAAAGTAAAAAGACAGATTTTTGGAAACTTAATCGAACCACTTTTGGGATTGAAATCCGCTACCCATTGCAATTTCATCAAAACCTAAACCCAACTTAATCGAACCACTTTTGGAATTGAAATATGCAATATTTTTACGAATATTTGCTTTTTTGTCTTAACTTAATCGAACCACTTTTGGGATTGAAATTTACAAATCAATGATTTTAGATAATGAGTTTGGTTAACTTAATCGAACCACTTTTGGGATTGAAATATCCAAAAACTTCTGAAGATTTTTTGGCTAAAAACAAACTTAATCGAACCACTTTTGGGATTGAAATATGTTTGGATTTCCGTTTTTATTCATTGTATTGATTAACTTAATCGAACCACTTTTGGGATTGAAATTCACTAACGTTTTCATTATCTTTTGCGGTTTTGTAGAACTTAATCGAACCACTTTTGGGATTGAAATATACTGAATCTAAAATTCCTCCTAAATTGCTACCGTAACTTAATCGAACCACTTTTGGGATTGAAATTATAATAAGGCGCAGTCTATTACGCTTTCATATAGAACTTAATCGAACCACTTTTGGGATTGAAATTCATCGGTAACACTTGCGCAAGGTCTTCACGAATCGAACTTAATCGAACCACTTTTGGGATTGAAATATTTCAGTCGACTTTTGGTCTTTCTTAGTGACAATAACTTAATCGAACCACTTTTGGGATTGAAATTTCTTTTCCATCCTTCTCGAAAGATGGATTTTGGTAAACTTAATCGAACCACTTTTGGGATTGAAATAATTTAAAGGAATTGGAGACGCATCGAAAGTGAAAGAACTTAATCGAACCACTTTTGGGATTGAAATGTTTATCTTCATTAAAGAAGAATTAACGATTCTAAGAACTTAATCGAACCACTTTTGGGATTGAAATCTCGCTACAACTAAAATTTAAAAAGTCTTAAACTAAACTTAATCGAACCACTTTTGGGATTGAAATCGCGAAATTTCGCTTTTGAAAGTAAAGGATTTTGATAACTTAATCGAACCACTTTTGGGATTGAAATCTGTTGTTCAGTAAGCCGCTGTTGTTCGACATTGTAAACTTAATCGAACCACTTTTGGGATTGAAATATTTTTTTGTCAAACCTTGACAAATTTGTTCTCCCTAACTTAATCGAACCACTTTTGGGATTGAAATTTGATTTTCACATTTGTAGTTCCTTGATTTTGAAAAAACTTAATCGAACCACTTTTGGGATTGAAATAAGAACCCGTCACATCTATTTTTCGCCCTTGCCCGTAACTTAATCGAACCACTTTTGGGATTGAAATTAGACATCGCCAAAATACCGATACTCAACATATCGTAACTTAATCGAACCACTTTTGGGATTGAAATATTCCAACAGTAATACAACCAACTGAAATACCACGAACTTAATCGAACCACTTTTGGGATTGAAATTGGCAAAAGCAAAAGAAGCGGTTGAAAATGCTGTTTAACTTAATCGAACCACTTTTGGGATTGAAATATGTAGGTGGGTTCGGGTTCGTTAAGCAGGTTAAGTAACTTAATCGAACCACTTTTGGGATTGAAATATGGGGGTATCAACCTCCGAAAAAGTTAAATTATTAACTTAATCGAACCACTTTTGGGATTGAAATATTGATAATGTACCCGACTTATTAGAACTCCTTAAAAACTTAATCGAACCACTTTTGGGATTGAAATTTGGGGGCTGCCTTTGCTATCGCTAAAATACATAAGAACTTAATCGAACCACTTTTGGGATTGAAATTTATCGGTTCTTGGAGGTTGTCGGGTGTGTTGAGGGAACTTAATCGAACCACTTTTGGGATTGAAATATTAGGCGAAACCCAAAACGTTTCTATTCAAAATGAAACTTAATCGAACCACTTTTGGGATTGAAATTTCGCTTCTGATGCGGAAGCGCTTGCGTACGTAAATAACTTAATCGAACCACTTTTGGGATTGAAATCAACTAAAAAAGAGCAGGCTAAAATCGGTTGGAAGAACTTAATCGAACCACTTTTGGGATTGAAATAAGAAATGATTAAACATTAAATTCAAAACAAAACAAAACTTAATCGAACCACTTTTGGGATTGAAATACACCCACACGCCGCACTAATACAACGTGCCTTGTTAACTTAATCGAACCACTTTTGGGATTAAAATATGTTTTAGAACTTTGTTGAGCGAATCTATCATGCAACTTAATCGAACCACTTTTGGGATTGAAATCACCGATACACCGCACCAAAAAATACTACTCAATCAAACTTAATCGAACCACTTTTGGGATTGAAATATGGAGGTGGCGTGGGTTCGGTTCGGTGGCGTGGGAACTTAATCGAACCACTTTTGGGATTGAAATATGGAGGTGGCGTGGGTTCGGTTCGGTGGCGTGGGTAACTTAATCGAACCACTTTTGGGATTGAAATCAAAGTATAAGACGATTAATTAATGAGGGAAAGCTAACTTAATCGAACCACTTTTGGGATTGAAATATTATTATAACCAGAAGTAATATCAATATTTGATAGAACTTAATCGAACCACTTTTGGGATTGAAATAACTATGAAAATACATATCTTTTAAGCTGTTTTTGAACTTAATCGAACCACTTTTGGGATTGAAATGCCTGTTGGTAGCGTTTGGTATTGTTCTCGATAAGAACTTAATCGAACCACTTTTGGGATTGAAATTTTGTGCGTTCACTTCCCTTTGAAATTCCTTATCAAAACTTAATCGAACCACTTTTGGGATTGAAATATGTCATTTGTTTTTTTTCAATCATTGTTTAGATTAACTTAATCGAACCACTTTTGGGATTGAAATTCATATACATCTATTTGGAGCTTAGTAACTTTTTTTAACTTAATCGAACCACTTTTGGGATTGAAATAAATTTTCTGTTGTTTTCCGTGTGAATCATTCACGTAACTTAATCGAACCACTTTTGGGATTGAAATAAACTTGCCGAGCCGTTAAAACTGTTTTGGGTTTTGAACTTAATCGAACCACTTTTGGGATTGAAATAAATCGGGATAATCTTGCTTAAAAGTAGCAAATAATAACTTAATCGAACCACTTTTGGGATTGAAATTTGGTTCGGTGGTTGTTCGCTCGGATAATCTACTAAAACTTAATCGAACCACTTTTGGGATTGAAATAACTATATTCAGTTTCAACCTTCAAAATATCGCTTTAACTTAATCGAACCACTTTTGGGATTGAAATTACCTAAACCAATCTTTAATGCCTGTCACATCGAAAAACTTAATCGAACCACTTTTGGGATTGAAATCCTTATTAGATAAATTAGAACGTTGCGAAGCTGCACAACTTAATCGAACCACTTTTGGGATTGAAATCCTGAACCAGCATTAACACCTGAACCAGCATTAACACCTGAACCAGCATTAACAAACTTAATCGAACCACTTTTGGGATTGAAATAGGGCATCAAAAAACCAGACCGATATAATTATTTTGAACTTAATCGAACCACTTTTGGGATTGAAATAATATGGAACTTTATCAAGAAATTATATTTTTAAGAACTTAATCGAACCACTTTTGGGATTGAAATAACGATTCCAACGGATTATACTAAAAGAAATTGAGAAACTTAATCGAACCACTTTTGGGATTGAAATGTTACAATTTCAAACTGTTCGTTCCCAGTTACCCAGAACTTAATCGAACCACTTTTGGGATTGAAATTCGAAGTCGTATCGCTACAAAGTGACAGCAAGTTTAAACTTAATCGAACCACTTTTGGGATTGAAATTTTTAATAAACGGTATTGACAAGGTTATAGATTGTTAACTTAATCGAACCACTTTTGGGATTGAAATTACATATATATACAGAAAAACATTTCTAATTATTATAACTTAATCGAACCACTTTTGGGATTGAAATTTCTTATCTTGAAAAATGGTTTCATAGTCAAACCCTAACTTAATCGAACCACTTTTGGGATTGAAATAAAGCATCATAAAGAACACAATACAAGCCGTAAGACAACTTAATCGAACCACTTTTGGGATTGAAATCAGATTTACAGCAGAAGAATTTGAGGATTTAAAAAAAACTTAATCGAACCACTTTTGGGATTGAAATTTAACTAAACCCTCTAAAAACGCCCATTGATGAACTAACTTAATCGAACCACTTTTGGGATTGAAATTTATCGGCTCTTGGAGGTTGTCGGGAGTATTGAGGGAACTTAATCGAACCACTTTTGGGATTGAAATATTGCTGAAGGCTCGGGCGTTGTTTCTTATGCTGAAACTTAATCGAACCACTTTTGGGATTGAAATCTATTTTTTTGTCAAACCTTGACAAATTTGTTTTCAACTTAATCGAACCACTTTTGGGATTGAAATCTGTATCATTGTTTTGAATCATAGCCGGGGTTTTCAACTTAATCGAACCACTTTTGGGATTGAAATGTCGTTATTGCTTTTATCATCTCACTAATAGACATAAACTTAATCGAACCACTTTTGGGATTGAAATTTTCCAACGCAGACAATTCAATTTCAATAATTTTGCAACTTAATCGAACCACTTTTGGGATTGAAATCACTCTCGAAAATCAACTCTTTTGTGATGTGATATGAACTTAATCGAACCACTTTTGGGATTGAAATAACTTTTTTAATATTGCTTTTTTCATGACTTATGATAACTTAATCGAACCACTTTTGGGATTGAAATAACGTCAAAAAGAAACTTTAGACTTAATTTTAGAGGAACTTAATCGAACCACTTTTGGGATTGAAATAAATTGACAATAACAAACTTCGTCACGGCTTACCAAAACTTAATCGAACCACTTTTGGGATTGAAATAATGGTTTTTGTGGTTTCCTTTGCGACTTCATACTTAACTTAATCGAACCACTTTTGGGATTGAAATTTAAGTTTTTTGAATAAACATATTGACAAAATAAGAAACTTAATCGAACCACTTTTGGGATTGAAATTCGTATCCGCAATCGGCGCGGGTTTGAGCGTTTCTAAACTTAATCGAACCACTTTTGGGATTGAAATCTTTGTAAGCCGTCCCCTGTATCATAATCAAAACGGGAACTTAATCGAACCACTTTTGGGATTGAAATTGCATTTTGTCACGGGTTCGGTTGTATGCAATTTTTAACTTAATCGAACCACTTTTGGGATTGAAATTATAAATCGTTAATGCTTATATTGTTAAATAAAATTAACTTAATCGAACCACTTTTGGGATTGAAATCAGAACCAAACCGCACACGCTGCAAAGTATAATAATAACTTAATCGAACCACTTTTGGGATTGAAATATAGCATGAACGCCCGTGTGAGTGCGTGGTATTCGTAACTTAATCGAACCACTTTTGGGATTGAAATAAATTTGCCGTATCTAAATTTATATGAATTTCGTTTAACTTAATCGAACCACTTTTGGAATTGAAATCAAACTTTCTTACTATTGACCAAGTCCCTTTTTTCAAACTTAATCGAACCACTTTTGGGATTGAAATTCAAACTATTACAATCGTCAATTGATACGGTTTTAAAACTTAATCGAACCACTTTTGGGATTGAAATACGCTTTTAAAATTCGTGAAATAGTCCGCAACGGATAACTTAATCGAACCACTTTTGGGATTGAAATTTAAAAAATAGTTTGCCGTTTGTCCTGTTTTCGGGTAACTTAATCGAACCACTTTTGGGATTGAAATAATTAAACAGTCGGTAGGTTTTGGTTCGCCTTTCTTAACTTAATCGAACCACTTTTGGGATTGAAATTTGCATTCTATCACCTGCTAAAACTGCCCCGTTTGGAACTTAATCGAACCACTTTTGGGATTGAAATACGAAACGTTATTAAAACGTATGAAAATCAATAACGAACTTAATCGAACCACTTTTGGGATTGAAATAGATAAGTATTTGCGGATTTTAGTCTGTCGTTAGTAACTTAATCGAACCACTTTTGGGATTGAAATCAGCTAAGTTATGTTCCTTCAAGTTCGACAAACTTAACTTAATCGAACCACTTTTGGGATTGAAATAATCCTCATTTGTACCCATAAAAGGCATAATAGGGTAACTTAATCGAACCACTTTTGGGATTGAAATTTTTTTAGTCGTTTGTTGGTCGTTTAAAGCAACGTTAACTTAATCGAACCACTTTTGGGATTGAAATCTTTTTTTATATAATACTTCCGTTCAAAATGTCAATAACTTAATCGAACCACTTTTGGGATTGAAATGTAAAAAGGATATATCATTGACACTTGCAGAAATTAAACTTAATCGAACCACTTTTGGGATTGAAATAACCCAATTCGGTATTAGGTTCACTTATGAAAATTGAACTTAATCGAACCACTTTTGGGATTGAAATTTAGCTTAAACGGTTTTTTTGTGTTTATAGCGGTTAACTTAATCGAACCACTTTTGGGATTGAAATACGGCTTAATGGCGATTGGATTCAGCAAAAAAGAAAAACTTAATCGAACCACTTTTGGGATTGAAATATTATTTACGGAAAGTTAAACAGCGAAACGATAGACAACTTAATCGAACCACTTTTGGGATTGAAATTCCATTCACGGGAGTAGATGCTGCAAAAATGTACAAAAACTTAATCGAACCACTTTTGGGATTGAAATATACAAGTTTTTATCAAATCCAATTAGACAAATTGTAACTTAATCGAACCACTTTTGGGATTGAAATATCCCTGTTTGATATATTTCAAATTCGCTCCATTTTAACTTAATCGAACCACTTTTGGGATTGAAATACAATCTCAAATATGACTGTATTTTTTGGCAGCGTTAACTTAATCGAACCACTTTTGGGATTGAAATCTATTCAGCAACTATTCATTGAATAATCGTTGCTAAACTTAATCGAACCACTTTTGGGATTGAAATCATAAAGGTACTTCCTACCTTGACACGGCACGGCATAACTTAATCGAACCACTTTTGGGATTGAAATTCTTTTAGAATAGTTCCGTCGGGTAATTTTTTACCGGAACTTAATCGAACCACTTTTGGGATTGAAATCGACTAACTTAGTCAATCCTGTTACTTTGCAAATCAACTTAATCGAACCACTTTTGGGATTGAAATCAATTTACGCACGCAAAAGGGTAGAGGGTTTTAAAGAACTTAATCGAACCACTTTTGGGATTGAAATAAAATTAACGACACAGGAAACGATGCTGAATTGCAAAACTTAATCGAACCACTTTTGGGATTGAAATCACCTTGTAAATTGATTCGGTGCGGCTCACATTCAAAACTTAATCGAACCACTTTTGGGATTGAAATTCATTATCCGAGCCTTTAATGAAATTGATAATGTCGAACTTAATCGAACCACTTTTGGGATTGAAATGCGTTGGAAATGGAATTAGTGGAAAATGAATTATTAACTTAATCGAACCACTTTTGGGATTGAAATTACGGCAATATGGCGGTCGGAAAGATGGAGTACAACAACTTAATCGAACCACTTTTGGGATTGAAATCGAAGTGTTATCCGTTTCTTTTCGCTCCGCAATTTCAACTTAATCGAACCACTTTTGGGATTGAAATTTGATTATTTGTTAAATAGTTATATAGCTTCCTCCAAACTTAATCGAACCACTTTTGGGATTGAAATTGCGGAACAGTAAATTGTGATTGTTGTACTTTGTTGAACTTAATCGAACCACTTTTGGGATTGAAATGAAAATGCGAGGGAATATTGGAAAAATGGGAATTAGAACTTAATCGAACCACTTTTGGGATTGAAATAGGTATCAAAACATGATTAGGGATTACGTTTTGAAAAACTTAATCGAACCACTTTTGGGATTGAAATATTCCAAAACGTATTTTGGTCGTTGCGTTCCCGAAAACTTAATCGAACCACTTTTGGGATTGAAATAACGTTGCGAAAGTAAATAGAATTAATTGTCCCATTAACTTAATCGAACCACTTTTGGGATTGAAATGCTTTAGCAGAAGCGTTTAAAGCGTGTTACGACTTAAACTTAATCGAACCACTTTTGGGATTGAAATTCAAGATTATAGTCTTTATTTTTGGTTGCAATTTGCAACTTAATCGAACCACTTTTGGGATTGAAATCGATTTTAAAGGGTTTCAATAGTCCTTGCTAATCTTAACTTAATCGAACCACTTTTGGGATTGAAATCTGTTTTAGAACTTTATTGAGCGAATCAATTATGCAACTTAATCGAACCACTTTTGGGATTGAAATTTTTATAAATGTTTCACGTAAAACCTAAAGATTTTTAACTTAATCGAACCACTTTTGGGATTGAAATAAAGTTCCGTTCCTGTCAAATGCTTTTCGGGTTTTAACTTAATCGAACCACTTTTGGGATTGAAATTATTGTTAGGCATCGGAAGAACGTCCACACCTGTAAACTTAATCGAACCACTTTTGGGATTGAAATTTTGTTGGTCGTTTAAAGCAACGTTTTGAAATAGCTAACTTAATCGAACCACTTTTGGGATTGAAATTGTATGATAAGCATAACCGATTTGTCGGCACGTAAGAACTTAATCGAACCACTTTTGGGATTGAAATGCGATTTCGTCCGTTTCTGTCTCCTTTTTTTTTCGTAACTTAATCGAACCACTTTTGGGATTGAAATCATTATCTACTACTGTGCCGTCACTCCAGATAACAACTTAATCGAACCACTTTTGGGATTGAAATCTCCTTTACGGTTACTTTCCAACGCTGCGAAAAGTTAACTTAATCGAACCACTTTTGGGATTGAAATAGCGCGGCATACTACATCAGTGTCGAGGGTTTTTTAAACTTAATCGAACCACTTTTGGGATTGAAATACGAACATCGCCTGTATTTCTGTTATTTGTTCGGCTGAACTTAATCGAACCACTTTTGGGATTGAAATGGGTCAAAAGCCGTAGCACTCCAAAATGCTTGTAAAAACTTAATCGAACCACTTTTGGGATTGAAATTGTCGTTGCCTTGATGAAGTAAAATTTCGCTTTGTCAACTTAATCGAACCACTTTTGGGATTGAAATAGGCCTTTACGGTAATTCTCTAAAACACATTACTGGAACTTAATCGAACCACTTTTGGGATTGAAATCAATAATATCCTGCACGTCACCGCTAAATGTAACCAACTTAATCGAACCACTTTTGGGATTGAAATTTTTCAATTGAAGTTTCGCTTCTGCAAGCGTCAAAGAACTTAATCGAACCACTTTTGGGATTGAAATATTTTATAGGTATCGAAACAAACGAAACCGAACAGCAACTTAATCGAACCACTTTTGGGATTGAAATATTGTAAGCGGTGCGCCTACAATGACCGTACGAACAACTTAATCGAACCACTTTTGGGATTGAAATTAACGTTGTCCATGTCAAGCCGTGTATTGTGTGTAAAACTTAATCGAACCACTTTTGGGATTGAAATATGTTTGCTAAATCTTTTAACTTTTTTTGTTTAATTAACTTAATCGAACCACTTTTGGGATTGAAATATGATAAATTTTATTGTGGCTCAAGCGGCAACCGATAACTTAATCGAACCACTTTTGGGATTGAAATAACGAATTGAAAATCTAAGCAGGTAAGCAAACTAAAAACTTAATCGAACCACTTTTGGGATTGAAATTCGGGAATCAAACGTGCCTTAAAACAACTAACAGAAAACTTAATCGAACCACTTTTGGGATTGAAATTATCGTTTGGGAAACGCTCTTGATATAACCTTGCAAAACTTAATCGAACCACTTTTGGGATTGAAATAAACAGAGTCAATCAATTAATGCTAATCGGATTTAGAACTTAATCGAACCACTTTTGGGATTGAAATTTATCTTCCTGCATACTCGCAATAGTTTTAGCAGGAAACTTAATCGAACCACTTTTGGGATTGAAATCTGTTTAGCGTTATTCGTTCTACGCCTTGCCCGTGCAACTTAATCGAACCACTTTTGGGATTGAAATTGAAGTTGTACCTCGTCAACTACAAAGATTTTAATTAACTTAATCGAACCACTTTTGGGATTGAAATAACAAAAAATTCATGTGATTTTTGAACCTGGATCAAACTTAATCGAACCACTTTTGGGATTGAAATATTTTTAGATTTTTTTCCTTTTCATCTTTCCAATTAAACTTAATCGAACCACTTTTGGGATTGAAATACTAATACTTAGTATGTCGGAAATTCTAAAACCTGTAACTTAATCGAACCACTTTTGGGATTGAAATTCGGGTATTAAAAGAGCCTTAAAACAACTCACAGAGAACTTAATCGAACCACTTTTGGGATTGAAATTGTTATACCTGTGTTTTGATGGTTCAGAATTTTAGAAACTTAATCGAACCACTTTTGGGATTGAAATAACTCTTTTGGCGTTTAGATTCGTCCATTAATGGACAACTTAATCGAACCACTTTTGGGATTGAAATACGTGCCTTATCCGTAGATACTAACTTAACTTTTTGAACTTAATCGAACCACTTTTGGGATTGAAATTCTTCTTTTTGCGTTCAACTTCTTTTAATCTATTGAACTTAATCGAACCACTTTTGGGATTGAAATTGGTTAGTTTTTTTTGTAGCTTTGTATGTTAATTTGAACTTAATCGAACCACTTTTGGGATTGAAATTTGTAATATTTCGCAGTCTGTCATAATTGAATCTTTAACTTAATCGAACCACTTTTGGGATTGAAATTGTCATTATAGAAGTTCACGTAAAAGATAAGCCGTTAACTTAATCGAACCACTTTTGGGATTGAAATAACAAACCTATTAGGAACGTTACCTTACTTGCCGTGAACTTAATCGAACCACTTTTGGGATTGAAATAAAATGCGGTCAAAAGTTTGGGTTGCCAAAAATAAAAACTTAATCGAACCACTTTTGGGATTGAAATCGTTAGTGACTTCTTCTGACTTACTGACGGAACAAAAACTTAATCGAACCACTTTTGGGATTGAAATCTGCAAAAGTGATTTACAAAAGTGGTTTGTATCGCAAACTTAATCGAACCACTTTTGGGATTGAAATAAACAAAAAGGAGATTAAGAAAAATGGTGCTTTGCTAACTTAATCGAACCACTTTTGGGATTGAAATGAATTATTTAAACAGATTCAGGAATTAATACAAAAAACTTAATCGAACCACTTTTGGGATTGAAATCAAACAAACAAACATAACAGAAAACGAACTGGAGATAACTTAATCGAACCACTTTTGGGATTGAAATGCGCTTAGGAGTTCAAGGAATCGCTGGTTTGTCAGAAACTTAATCGAACCACTTTTGGGATTGAAATTGCGGTCGCTTCTTATCAGTTCCTTATCAATATTCAAACTTAATCGAACCACTTTTGGGATTGAAATCTTTTTCTACATCTTCTTTACTTGTCATCTCTAACAAACTTAATCGAACCACTTTTGGGATTGAAATCAATCTGAAATAGATAGATTCAATTTAGTTTGCCGTAACTTAATCGAACCACTTTTGGGATTGAAATTTGGCTTCGTTTTGTCTTCTTAGTTTCTTAATTTCGAACTTAATCGAACCACTTTTGGGATTGAAATATTTTTTTTAGGCCGTTTAAAATTGTCCGTTCCTCGAACTTAATCGAACCACTTTTGGGATTGAAATGCCCTTTATTAAACTTCTACACGTTAAAACGGACAAAACTTAATCGAACCACTTTTGGGATTGAAATAGAGATGATAAATGTATCAATTGAAAAGAAAATAAAAACTTAATCGAACCACTTTTGGGATTGAAATAATCTGGAATTTGCTGAAGCAGTCGCGAACGAAATAAACTTAATCGAACCACTTTTGGGATTGAAATTAGAAGATAAAATCATATCTTCTGTTGAGGAAATGAACTTAATCGAACCACTTTTGGGATTGAAATGACAGTATGCTGGGCGATTCTTTGACACGCGCCGGAAACTTAATCGAACCACTTTTGGGATTGAAATAAGTTGAAGATTTGCGCTGCGCCTTCGATTACGACAAACTTAATCGAACCACTTTTGGGATTGAAATTTAGCTAACGTTACAATTTCAAACTGTTCGTTCCCAAACTTAATCGAACCACTTTTGGGATTGAAATTCGCTTATTGAATTACTTTTTGAAAGAATCCTTCACAACTTAATCGAACCACTTTTGGGATTGAAATAAATTTAAAAAATCCGCATCTGGGTCTGGGGCTGTTAACTTAATCGAACCACTTTTGGGATTGAAATCAAGTTGCGTACTTTCGTCAAAGTAATCATATTTTTAACTTAATCGAACCACTTTTGGGATTGAAATTTTTTTACAATCTTAGCATTATAGAAAAACACTTTTAACTTAATCGAACCACTTTTGGGATTGAAATTTAAAAACGTGAACTTTGCCGCAATGTCAGCCGCACAACTTAATCGAACCACTTTTGGGATTGAAATTGTGTTTTGGATGTTCTAAGGATTGTTTAAACTTTAAACTTAATCGAACCACTTTTGGGATTGAAATGTTATAAAGTGATAAACTTGTTACAATCTTCTGCAAAACTTAATCGAACCACTTTTGGGATTGAAATTTTGATAATAATATTGAATACATATATAATAAATTTAACTTAATCGAACCACTTTTGGGATTGAAATACTACTGAATTTGGAACGATATTAAAATTAACATCAACTTAATCGAACCACTTTTGGGATTGAAATACACAAAGAAGCTGATTCGCCATTTGGAAGCGGAAAAACTTAATCGAACCACTTTTGGGATTGAAATACAGGGTTTGAGGCTTATCAAGAGCCGTTGAATAATAACTTAATCGAACCACTTTTGGGATTGAAATATGTAGGTGGGTTCGGTGGCGTGGGTTCGTTAAGTTAACTTAATCGAACCACTTTTGGGATTGAAATAGGGACTGATTGGGTTGAGTGGGGTCGAGGGGATAAACTTAATCGAACCACTTTTGGGATTGAAATATATTCATTTAAGTATAAAAACGACTGGCGACCTTAACTTAATCGAACCACTTTTGGGATTGAAATAAAGACACGATGTAAGCGACCGCTTGATAATCAAGAACTTAATCGAACCACTTTTGGGATTGAAATTCAATTTATCAACCGACAATTTCAACGCAATTAGCAACTTAATCGAACCACTTTTGGGATTGAAATACGACTTTCAGGAAGTCGGGAATTAATCATGCATCAAACTTAATCGAACCACTTTTGGGATTGAAATGAGGGTAACATTCCTGTTTTAGTGCTGCTTCCTAAAAACTTAATCGAACCACTTTTGGGATTGAAATTTATCTCGACTCCGTGCACCAACTGCAACTTGGGAAACTTAATCGAACCACTTTTGGGATTGAAATATGATAAGCGGTGCGCCTACAATGATCGTACGAACTAACTTAATCGAACCACTTTTGGGATTGAAATCTGGTTTTAACAAAAGATAATCTGGGGAGAGTAAGAAACTTAATCGAACCACTTTTGGGATTGAAATATAGTAATTCCTCTATGACCATTCCAAAAAATTCGAAACTTAATCGAACCACTTTTGGGATTGAAATTATAGTCGTTGTCGTTGGAGTATGCGTTAAACTCCCAACTTAATCGAACCACTTTTGGGATTGAAATTAGCCAGAACCATATCATTATTAGGATCTATTTTACAACTTAATCGAACCACTTTTGGGATTGAAATGCAGGGGTTGCCGTTTTATTGCCCCTACATGGCTTAAACTTAATCGAACCACTTTTGGGATTGAAATATGAAATACAGGAAGGCATAATTTAGACGATACAAAAACTTAATCGAACCACTTTTGGGATTGAAATAAATAGATAACCAATGAATGAATTTATAAGCATATCAACTTAATCGAACCACTTTTGGGATTGAAATGCAAATTTAAAATCAATATCTAACTGTAAACAGCCGAACTTAATCGAACCACTTTTGGGATTGAAATCACGAAAGCGAACCAATTGATTGAAGAAGGTATTGTAACTTAATCGAACCACTTTTGGGATTGAAATGTCTGGGTTTCGGCTGTCTGTGATAATCAATTTACAACTTAATCGAACCACTTTTGGGATTGAAATACTTAACGCCCCTAATCTGTTCTCTGTGATTCGACAAACTTAATCGAACCACTTTTGGGATTGAAATTTAGCGATATTAAGGGAATATATTCACCAGCTTGCAAACTTAATCGAACCACTTTTGGGATTGAAATAGACACAGGACAAAAACACGCCAAAACATATCAAAAACTTAATCGAACCACTTTTGGGATTGAAATAGTTTTTGGCGGCAACGGTGACTTAGTTTCTATTCTAACTTAATCGAACCACTTTTGGGATTGAAATTATTAAAATAGTTTCTAAACACGTATTCAATAAACCAACTTACTCGAACCACTTTTGGGATTGAAATGGTCTTCTCCGTTACAAACATTTTTTGCAGACTTTTAACTTAATCGAACCACTTTTGGGATTGAAATATGCAATTATTTTTGAGTAGATGCAATCATAAGCCGAACTTAATCGAACCACTTTTGGGATTGAAATAAAAATACGCATTTGATATTTAATTTCATATTTTTAACTTAATCGAACCACTTTTGGGATTGAAATATTTGAAACCTTACTTGATTCTTAACTATTTTAAGAACTTAATCGAACCACTTTTGGGATTGAAATTTGCGGATTATTCAATCTTGTTTTTTGATGCTACAAAACTTAATCGAACCACTTTTGGGATTGAAATAAAGCAATAATTTTTACTTCGTACCCCAATTGCTGAACTTAATCGAACCACTTTTGGGATTGAAATCTCACGATCACGAATGACAACAAAATGACTTTAGAAAACTTAATCGAACCACTTTTGGGATTGAAATATGTAGGTGGGTTCGGTGGCGTGGGTTCGTTAAGCAAACTTAATCGAACCACTTTTGGGATTGAAATTATTTAAGTACTACCGACAACTATTCAAATTCCTTCAACTTAATCGAACCACTTTTGGGATTGAAATACAATTTCGGTTTACGTTGCGCACCTTGTAACCGCAAACTTAATCGAACCACTTTTGGGATTGAAATATATTTTGTAGTTCAAAAAAGTGCCGCACCTTGTAAAACTTAATCGAACCACTTTTGGGATTGAAATGATTCTGAAAACGAATCAAATCAACCTTATAGTTAAAACTTAATCGAACCACTTTTGGGATTGAAATCGCTTTTTTGTGTTAAAATACTTTTGTTATTGCTCAAACTTAATCGAACCACTTTTGGGATTGAAATATTTCTGTGTAAGTCAGACCGCTTTCTGTAAAGATTAACTTAATCGAACCACTTTTGGGATTGAAATCTTGAAAATCCGTTGCCGTGACATTCGTATTTTGTGAACTTAATCGAACCACTTTTGGGATTGAAATGAAATAGAATTTTAGGCAAATCTCTAATTTCTTCGCAACTTAATCGAACCACTTTTGGGATTGAAATTATCTTTTTACCCTCTTCTACCTCGTTACATTTGCAACTTAATCGAACCACTTTTGGGATTGAAATGTTGTTGCCGTATTTTTGACTTGAATAGTTAGGGTAACTTAATCGAACCACTTTTGGGATTGAAATTTGCTTGTTCCGGTTATCAAAATACCGAACTCCAAAAACTTAATCGAACCACTTTTGGGATTGAAATCCAGCAGTATGATAGCTTACAAAATTCTCATCCGCAAACTTAATCGAACCACTTTTGGGATTGAAATTGCTTTGTAGTCTGTCCGTTTCAATTTTAACAAGTGAACTTAATCGAACCACTTTTGGGATTGAAATTAGATAATAACAATGATAAATTATTATACTATAATAAACTTAATCGAACCACTTTTGGGATTGAAATTTTTATACGCAATTGGAGTTGATTTATTTGCACTCGAACTTAATCGAACCACTTTTGGGATTGAAATTTAACGATAAAGCTAAACTGGCATTGATATTAAAATAACTTAATCGAACCACTTTTGGGATTGAAATAAAGTGATAAAACGCCCTCTAAAATTGCATTATTGAAACTTAATCGAACCACTTTTGGGATTGAAATAACAGGCTCTGTGCCTGTTTGTTGGCTTCTTTCACGAACTTAATCGAACCACTTTTGGGATTGAAATCATTCCTGCTCGATTCTTTGTAAACAGTTTCGCAACAACTTAATCGAACCACTTTTGGGATTGAAATTGGTCAAGATTTATTTAGCTTAATCGAAATTTCTAAAACTTAATCGAACCACTTTTGGGATTGAAATATGGAGGTGGTTCGGTGGCGTGGCGTGGTTTGGGTTAACTTAATCGAACCACTTTTGGGATTGAAATATGGAGGTGGTTTGGGTTCGGTTCGGTGGCGTGGGTAACTTAATCGAACCACTTTTGGGATTGAAATGTGAATACTTGCCACCGTTTTTATGTCGAAAATTACAACTTAATCGAACCACTTTTGGGATTGAAATTTGGATAAAGGATTCTTAACCAACTTAACGAACCCGAACTTAATCGAACCACTTTTGGGATTGAAATGAACAAGATGCAAATTGATGAAATTGAAAACTTACAAAACTTAATCGAACCACTTTTGGGATTGAAATTTTTTAGTCAGAATCAAAACAATGATTTTACTTTTTAACTTAATCGAACCACTTTTGGGATTGAAATAACATCCCCTGCAAACAACGTCAAAGTAGTTCCACAACTTAATCGAACCACTTTTGGGATTGAAATTATATCGTTTTCCTGCTTCAGAAAACTTTGAATTATAACTTAATCGAACCACTTTTGGGATTGAAATCTGGCTTAATTCCTGCAATTTATTTGCGGAAATGCCAACTTAATCGAACCACTTTTGGGATTGAAATTGCTGGTAAGATCTATTTTTTTTAATTTCGCCAGTTAACTTAATCGAACCACTTTTGGGATTGAAATAAATTTAGAACAGCTGGACGATCCGCCATTTTAATAAACTTAATCGAACCACTTTTGGGATTGAAATTTTTTATTAAGCAGTTTTATAGTTTTTTTTGATAAAAACTTAATCGAACCACTTTTGGGATTGAAATATGGAGGTGGTTCGGTGGCGTGTCTTCGTTTGGTGGAACTTAATCGAACCACTTTTGGGATTGAAATATAGAAGACGAGCAAGGAACCCGTTTACTAAACGTAAACTTAATCGAACCACTTTTGGGATTGAAATCGAATACTTGATATTTTGTCAAGACTTCACTCCATTAACTTAATCGAACCACTTTTGGGATTGAAATAACATAAAAAATTGCGGTGTAAAATTCGGGTCGGGGAACTTAATCGAACCACTTTTGGGATTGAAATGTTGTGAATATGATTCCCTTTGTAATATTTTCAGACAACTTAATCGAACCACTTTTGGGATTGAAATGTATCTTTTAGATGTTTGATTAAAGTAGGTTTTGAAAACTTAATCGAACCACTTTTGAGATTGAAATAAGTCGCAATGGCAAACAATGGGAGACGCACTACTAACTTAATCGAACCACTTTTGGGATTGAAATTCATCGCATCGAACTTAGTTACATTTGTCTCTTTAGAACTTAATCGAACCACTTTTGGGATTGAAATTAACTAAATTGCCCTTTCAATCCTAAATTTTCAAAAAACTTAATCGAACCACTTTTGGGATTGAAATTTTAAATATTCTAAAATATCACTATGTAAGATATACAACTTAATCGAACCACTTTTGGGATTGAAATAAAGCTATCGAAATTGGCGGAAATATAAACTTTGAAAACTTAATCGAACCACTTTTGGGATTGAAATACAGGAACGCCCTTTACGTGCTTTTCGTGTTCTTTTAACTTAATCGAACCACTTTTGGGATTGAAATCTTAGTCGCAACCGCATCATAAGGATTGAACTCAAAAACTTAATCGAACCACTTTTGGGATTGAAATTGACAATATAGTTCAGTTATATATGAATCATACTAAAACTTAATCGAACCACTTTTGGGATTGAAATTCAAGTAAACATGAGATGGAATATGATTTACGATTTAACTTAATCGAACCACTTTTGGGATTGAAATTATTAGTAAATTACAATTCGTCTAATCAAGAACAAAAACTTAATCGAACCACTTTTGGGATTGAAATTAAAATCATAGACAACTGCTACGAACTTTTATCATTAACTTAATCGAACCACTTTTGGGATTGAAATATGTAGGCTCTTCAACTATTGTCATGTTTTCAATTAAACTTAATCGAACCACTTTTGGGATTGAAATACTTCAATAATAAAAGGTTCGTTGGTGATGACATCAAACTTAATCGAACCACTTTTGGGATTGAAATATTTCGATAATCTTCCCAATCGTCATTTTCATCTAAACTTAATCGAACCACTTTTGGGATTGAAATCCAAATAACTTTAGCTTTTTCAAAAGTCATTTCCTGAACTTAATCGAACCACTTTTGGGATTGAAATATAAAAAAACTCAATACCGTTTCGGCTCAATCGCTTAACTTAATCGAACCACTTTTGGGATTGAAATCTCTTTGTCCAAAATTCATATTTGTAGTT